>Ga0209292_1000203_pt1 | contig 83425 bp, 73 predicted proteins | sample GOMGulsemesocosm_2_FD_184634 | JGI IMG/M metagenome (GOLD analysis project Ga0209292, IMG submission 184634) | Methane-oxidizing microbial communities from mesocosms in the Gulf of Mexico - GOM9C Gulf of Mexico (SPAdes) (version 2) | ecosystem: Environmental > Aquatic > Marine > Cold seeps... | reverse complement strand
GTTCTCCGGCTCTGGCGGCTTCAATCGCTGCATTTAACGCTAATAAATTTGTTTGGTCTGCAATGCTCGTAATTTCGGTTAATACATTTGAAATTGCATCGGTTGAGTTAGCAAGTTCTGTCACATGAGCGCTGGTATTTTCCAGTGCCAAGGTCAGATTATTATTTTGTTCGTTTATTGTCACTATATAATCATTGGTCGCTTGAGTGTGGGTATTGGCCTCTTGCATTTTTTCGCTTAATTGATTCGTTTCTTGTGCGATAGATGCAACGGTTACTGTCATTTGCTCTGCCGCGGTCGCTATTTCTGCTGTTTTTTCTTGACGTTGAAACGATGACTGTTCCAACTCAACTTTTGTGACCATCAGGTTATTGGAATTGATGTTAAGTTCCACAACTTGCTCTTTGACACGATAAATAACGTGATATAAAAGATCTAACAGCTCGTTAAATGACAGTAAGGTACTGTTATCATTTGCGGTGGTTTTAATACTTAAATCAATGGCATTAGCGTCCGACGCCAATTCTTTAGCTACCCGTGATAACTCATCACCGGCCTTGGATTCATCCGCCATTGTTTTGGCCATAAAGCCAGCGATTAGTGATTCTGCAATAGCATAAACTGCATGAATTATTACCATTGAAAATGCGAGTCGATCCGGTTCAAAAATAAAAACGCCAACGCCATTAACTTGCAAGAAATAAAATGAGACATGGTGTACAGCAACCACCACAATTGCGGTAATAAATACTTTCCAGTCTTGGTAAATAATTAAACAAGCCATCAAGATGAAAATTTCAAAGTGCATCTCAACCATGCCGTTTGCTTGGTGAATATGCAGCGCTGAAAATAGCATGGCTGAAAATGCTGATATGTGCTTGGTCAGCGTCGCCGTTGGCGCTACTCGATAAAAATATAGTGGGATAAGTAATGCGGGTAAGCCGATGACAAAAGCTGATAAAAATGAATCAAAATAGAAGCCTAAAAATAAGCTTTCGATAAATAACGCCGAAAAAAGATAAGTAAATAGTTTATTAGTTTTGTTCATAATTTTTAAACTCATTTATCCAATGATTTTTATTATAGATAATTATTGGATAAACGAGATTAATATCGAACAAATCTTTGCGGTTAAATTAAAAGACAGCGAGCGTACAAGCGCCCTAGGCCCTTACCTAAAGCCTCCGACCTAAAGACCTAAGCCTAAAGACCTAGCCTAAAGACCTAAGCCTAAAGACCTAGCCTAATTAGCAACCTTGCGATGGTTAGCACACGAAAAACACCAACATTAGCTAGTTTCACTTTCGGTAACCCGCGATTTTTTTACCGTTCCTCGATCTTTGACTGGGCCCTCGTCGCGACGGCAGCGGATATACTTGGTAATATCTACGGTGTCTACTTGGGCTTCGTCCATATACTTATTGGCATAGCTAAGATAAATTCCGCTGGTCAGTAATAATTCAAACACATCGATATCAAGATGCTGATCGAGCGCCATTTTATGAAGTATATCGACTGCGACACTAACAGGTTTTGCTTTTTTGTAGGGACGGTCTGCCGCTGTCAGCGCTTCGAATATATCGGCTACCACCATGACTCTTTCTGGGATCGAAAGATCTTTGGCGTTCAACTTGCGCGGATAACCAGTACCAATTAATGTCTCATGATGAGTAGATGCATAACGTGGTACATTTGACAGCTCAGGTGGTAATGGCAGTGCCTCTAGCATTTTAATCGTGCTAATAGTGTGTTCATTGATAATATAGCGATCTTCAGCGGTCAACGTGCCACGTCCTATCGATAGATTGTATAATTCGCCATGATTACTCTCATTGGGTGGTATATCCATTTTGATCCCAAATTTGGGGTCAAATGTCATTGAACCCTCGCGCGGTGTAATATGTTCAGGTTTGTCGGCCAATAAAGACTCAGTCGCAGGTAACTCAATTTTTTGTGCTCTTCGCGCCGTATCTTCAACTGGTGATAAGCCCAAACCATCATCAAAATTGCGTTGCCAAGTTGTCTTGGCCAATACATTTAGTTGTTCAATATGTTTACGGTCCATAAATTCACCACCAATATTAGCTTGGGCAATAAACGCGAAATCTTGTTGCAGTTTTTGCCGTGCCTCATCCAGTTCAGTCGCGTAGTTAGGTTCATTATCAGGCGAGGCTATTTTTTTATTCAGGTAGTCTATTTCAGCATCGCGCCACAATACTTCAAACCGCATCCGTATTTCGTGGATCCGGTTGTAAATTACTTCTAATTTGGTGCCTTTATCGACAATGTGTACCGGTGTGGTTATCTTGCCGCAGTCATGTAACCAACTGGCAATGTTAAACTCGCGAAGCTCACTCTCATTTTTAAACGAAAATTTCTCAAATGGTCCATGCTTACTATTGGATGCTTCTTTCGCTAATGCCATGGCTATTTCGGGCACACGGGCACAATGACCAGCGGTGTAATGAGATTTATCATCAATCGCCTGACTAATAATTTTAATAAATGACTCGAGCAGCTCGGCTTGTTCTTTTTCGTGTTGCTGAATCGAGTTACTCATTTCAATCATCGACTGCGACAGCTCTTCTAGCTCAATAATATTGCTTTCGATGGGTGTTACTTGGTCATAATGCCTTTGTTTAATCAATTTGTTTTGCAGCGATAACTTGCGGATCGGGTTAACAATCGGTGAAACAAACATCCAAGAAAGCAGTAACATCACCAATAAACAAACTCCAGTGATAGTCATTGACCATTGAATTTGGGTCAAACTTTCCCCTAACACTCGAGAAGTAGGGACAACAACGGTAAACATTTCCCCGTTCGCTAATTCTTTCACATAGACAAAATGTGGTATACCCGCGATTTCATGGTGGGATATTTTATTGAAGTTTTCGGGTAAATTAACTAAATCTATTAACAACTTATAAGGTACAACGCCTTGTGATTTATTGATAATCCGTTTGTTAGATGTTACGCCCCATTTTTGAATTAGTTTTGCTTTTAATTGCGGCTTAATCGATTCAATTGCCTGATTGATAAGCTCTACTAATGGTCTATTTTTACTCGCCATATGCAAAGAACCCGCTATGTTAACCGGCGAAAAATCTAGACTCGGGTGAAACTTTATATCGTCAATAAATAACTGTTTAGCGGCATGACTTAAGACTACTTTACTGTCAATGCCCGCATCGACTTTCCCGGTTTGAACCGCGTTAAAAACATCTTTTAATAATGGATATTCTATCAATTGGATCTTAGGATAATGTTGAGCAATTGAGCCGAGAATCACGTTACCGGCACTAATGCCCAGCCGTTTACCATCGAGTTGCCCAACCTTTGAAATTTCGGGTTGTCCATGTGAAGTAATGACTGCAAAGGGTAAATTGATAAAAGAGCCCGATAGATTGCCAAGACCTAGTTTAGCGGCACTGCCAGAAACGGAGGGTAATAGATCTATTTTATCGTTGCGATAAAGTTCGAGTAACTGGGGCCAAGATTTGCCATTAACATAATCAAAAGACAAGCCCGTTTTTGCCGCGATTATCGCTAACACATCAATGCTATACCCCTGAGGTTCGCCTGAGGCCATAAAATCAATCGGTAACCAATCGTTAAAATTAGCGGTTCTGACTGTCTTTAGTGAGGCTACTAACGCCTGTTGTTGTTCTGTTAAGGTTAAAGGTTTAATCTGTTTAAGAATTTCTCCAAACGGAGTCGATTGATTGCTCGCAATGATTTCACCTGATTTCTGATAAAGGTATATTTCTCCCTCACCATCAATTTTTCGTTGCTGCAAACGTAATGAAAGTGATGATAATGCAATATCAACGGCCAGCACGTGATTAGTACCGGGAATGATTTTAGAATATGTTTGGCCGGGAGCTTTTATACTCTTGAACATATAAGGTAAGGTTTTATGTATTTCATCGACTTTAGCGTCAAGGTACCAAGAACGTGAAGTAGCCAAATAAGTGCTAGCTTCTGCTGTCGACTTGCGCAAAACAAAGTCGTTATCGTAGTAATAAACTCTTCTAATTCGCTGCCCCGACTCAACAGATATCGTTGCCACACACCAACGATCACCGGACTCTGCGTTTAAAGTCCGCCGAACTTCCAAACTGGTCTCTAGATTAATTAATTGATAGAGATCGCCATTTTCAAAACCAATAAAAGCGGAATAAAAACTAGGGGAGTTTTGCATCGTTTGGGCAAATAGCAATTGTGTTTGCGCGCCAACTGAATCACCGTCGACAATATTAGGGTAACTTGCTAAGGTTTTTGTTGAAGAAGTTGCTTGCTGATCGATTTGCTCGAGATAACTTGCTGTCTGAGAGGCTGTAGCATCGAATGACGTGTAAGCTGATTCGGTCGCAATGCCTTTACTAAAATAATATTGGAGCCCGATCGCGACACAAGCAATCAGAACATTTGCAAATATAAACGCGCCTAGGACGGTCAATCGTATTGATGTTTGATATTTGTTATTACCTACTTTAATCCGCATAAGATTCCCTTCTTTACGCTTCAATAACTAACTGCCTTGTCATACTAACAACGACTTAAATATAATTCACTATAAAATAATCAGTTGAATAAAATATATTTATTTTTTTCCTCATATTAGATAAGTTACTCTACTTTACTCGCAATTTTCACTTAATACCGCTATTTAGCCTTAAAAGGCCTATTATAGCGGTTTGAAAGTTTGATTATATAGCCGTTACTTGAATACTAATTGATGCAGAATAAATAAAGATTAAAAAGACCGAGACCATAAATAATAAGTCCCCTCGAGTAAGAATCTACGACATATTGCAGCAACGATAGCCCTGCCCTGATTATTCCACTGCAAGTGTTAACCAAACATACGGTACACCTATAATCACTTCTCGCAATAATCGCTGCTAAGTAAAATATTAAGCAATCAACGTTTCTGCCGATTATTAAACCGAGTATATTTCAGCAAAAATTAGATGTGCGACTATGATGACTAAAGCTGGGTTCGAAAAATAGGAGGACAATATGAAAACAATGACCTGTCAGCAGCTAGGTGGCGCGTGTAACAAAGCGTTTCATGCCAACTCTTTTGACGAAATAGCACAGCAAAGTAAGCAACATGGTAAAGAGATGTTCCAAAAGCAGGATCAGGCTCATCTTGATGAAATGGTTAAAATGGAGCTATTAATGAAACACCCAGCAGCGATGGTGCAATGGTATCAAGACAAAAAAAATCAATTTGAATCATTGCCTGAAGACTAAACGGATAGTTAGCGGATGGTATTAGGATAGTATTTGGATAGTATTTGGATAGTATTTGGATACTCTTAGGATAGTAGCGACATGCCAGACGTTGAAATAAACCCAGCAAAAGCATCTGATGCCCCTGCGATAAAAAAACTATTATATCAACTTGGTTATAACGTGGCGCTGGATAAGTTAACACAATCGCTCACATCCCCTGCGCGTAACGATCTTATTTTAACCTGTCGGATAAATAATCAAATAGTTGGCACAATGTCACTGATAATCTTTGATTATCTGCCAAGTTTACACAAAACCTGTCGGATAACAGCCCTCGTTATTGACCAAAGTGCTCGCGGCCAAGGCATTGGTACTCAATGTATCGAGTTTGCCACAAAGTACGCCCGTGACAACGCTTGTCACGAACTTGAAGTAACAACGTCTTTAAAGCGAGAACAAACCCAAAAATATTACAAAAATGTCGGCTTTGTGAAAGCTTCCTACCGATATGCACTAAGACTTAACTCGGATTAATACGGAAAATCGACACTAATTCAGCAAATATAGTCATCGCGATTATCATAAAATAGGGGATCATTTTTACCGCTAAATGCGGATCTTAGCTTGATAGCTCTTATAGGATGTTCTAACAGCTTTAACACCTAAGGCTTTAGTCTAACTCGCGTCAAATAAAACTAACGATCACTAAATAAATCAGGTAATCTCACAGGTTATATTAGTCATCTTTAGGAAGTACAAGCGTAATGAAAAAAGTAGGTCTGGTTGGTTGGCGCGGCATGGTCGGCTCAGTATTAATGCAACGAATGCAACAAGAAAATGATTTTAACAATATTGAACCGGTTTTTTTTAGTACCTCGCAAACGGGGCAAGCAGGTCCAGATATTGGAAAACCAGTCACGACCCTACAAGATGCCCACGACATTGCAGCTTTAGCAAAACAAGACATTATTATTAGTTGTCAAGGTGGCGATTATACCAAGGCTGTCTATGACAAATTACGCGATAGTGGCTGGCAAGGTTATTGGATCGATGCAGCATCTTCATTGCGCATGGCCGATGACAGTATCATTGTCCTAGATCCGGTTAACTCAGATGTGATTGAACAAGGCATTAAAGATGGCGTAAAAACCTATGTTGGCGGTAACTGTACCGTATCATTAATGTTAATGGCACTTGGTGGTTTATTCGCCAACGATTTAGTTGAATGGGCTAGCCCAATGACTTATCAAGCAGCGTCTGGCGGCGGCGCACGACATATGCGTGAATTGCTAAACCAAATGGGTGAAATCCGCGACGTAGTCAGCGATGAACTAGCATCGCCATCTTCAGCTATTTTAGACATTGACCGTAAGGTTTCTGAGTTTATGCGCAGTGGTGAAGTGTCGGTTGATCAATTTGGGGTACCGCTAGCGGGCAGCCTTATTCCGTGGATTGACTCACCATTACCATCGGGCCAAACTCGCGAAGAGTGGAAAGCGCAAGCCGAAGCCAACAAAATTCTCGGTACTCAAAGCGCGCCAGTGCCAATTGACGGTTTATGTGTTCGCATTGGCTCAATGCGTTGTCACAGTCAGGCTATTACAATCAAGCTAAAGCAAGACTTGCCAGTTTCAGAAATTGAAGCTATTTTGGCCAAGCATAACCCTTGGGTTAAAGTGATTGCCAATGAGCGCGGCGTCAGCGAACAAGAACTAACACCTGCTAAAGTCACTGGTACCTTAAGTGTGCCAGTTGGTCGAATTCGTAAACTGAGCATGGGGCCGGAATACATCAGTGCCTTTACCGTTGGCGATCAGTTACTATGGGGCGCCGCTGAACCATTGCGCAGAATGTTAAATATTTTACTAAAAGATTAATCCCCTATTGGCGCTAAGTACTCATCGTTGTTACTTAGCGCCAATATCTTAATAAATCCAGCTTAAAAACACCTATCTAGCCCCTCTTTCCTGCTCTACCCTATTTCGGTGCGCAAAAATAAAACGATCAGTCGCTAAGGGTAATTTTCTTACTGCAAACGAATATATTTGTTTGATAAACTCTATCTATAAATTTGAATGACCCAATGTAATTTTGTTATGCTTTTGTTAAATATTTAACGAAAAAGTTAAATATTATCTATAACTAGTAATTTTGAATAAACCTTGGGTTAAATTATCACCAACAGGAAAAGAAATCACAATGAGTTCCACTAGAGGTATGTTCAATTCCCGCTTAGGTTTTATTTTAGCGGCGGCCGGTTCAGCGGTCGGTTTAGGCAATATTTGGGGGTTTCCAACCCAAGCAGCACAAAATGGCGGCGCCGCCTTTGTTCTAATGTATTTAGTATTAGCGTTTTGCTTAGCTTATCCCGCTTTTATGGCTGAATTATTAATTGGCCGTTATGGTCAAGCTAATGCCGTTACATCATTAACAAAAATGTCAAATACTCCTGCCCAAGCTAAATTCGCTTTTGTGGTTGGTTTTTCCGGCATCTTGTGTGCGGGTCTGCTCATGAGTTTCTATTCTATCGTTGCCGGTTGGATGATAGCTTATACGGCTGAGCCAGTTGCCTCAGCCGTAGGCGCAACATCGGTCGCGACCTGGCTAACCAGCCACGCAGTGCCTCGTAACATTATCTTTACCGCAATTTTTAGTGGTTTAACCATTTTAATTATTCGCCAAGGCGTGGCCGATGGTATCGAAAAGTGGTCTAAACGCTTAATGCCGGCGTTGGTGGTATTGCTCGTATCATTAACGGCTTATGTTATGACCTTGGAAGGCGCAATGCAGGGAGTTAAAGCCTATTTAATTCCTGACTTTTCACAATTATTTGATACTGAGCTTATCGTTAGCGCTTTAGGCCAAGCGTTCTTCTCGCTATCGCTAGGTACTGGCGTAATCATTATTTATGGCTCTTATGTCAGCCGTAATGAAAACATTGTCTCTTTAGGTGCCTACGTTACCTTAATCGATGTGTTTATTGCATTTTTAGCCGGTTTATTAATTATTCCAGCGATGTATGTCGCTCAAGCGCAAGGCGTTGAGATATTTGCCGCCGATGGTTCATTGCTTTCTGGTGATACTTTAGTATTTACCGTGTTGCCAAGCCTGTTTAACAGCATGGGTGCGGTTGGCTACTTAGTGGCTTTTGCATTCTTTTGCTTAATGTCGATTGCTGCGCTAACTTCATCAATTTCGATGCTTGAAGCACCGGTTTCATACTGTGTTGAGCGTTTTGGCATGGAACGTAAACTAGCTACTGTGTTAACGGGCACTGCAATTTTTGTTATCAGCTTAGTGATCATCTTTAATTTTGGTGAATTATTTGGTTTAGTTATTGCGATTACCACCAAGTACGGCCAACCAATTATTGGCATGTTATGCTGTATTTTTGTTGGTTGGATTTGGCATCGTTCTTCTATTTTAGCCGAACTAAAACAAGGTAATGAACAGGTAGAGCATTCGCTATTTTGGAAAATTTGGCCTTGGTACACTAAAGTAGTTTGCCCGTTAGCAATCGGCGCGGTTTTTGCTGCTTCGTTCTAACAACACATTTTTAATGAACAATAACGGCGCTGATTTATTTAAGCGCCGTTATTTTATTGCCCCTTTCAGTCCTTTACTCCCTCAGATTAATTACGCCTAGCCACCAAACGAATCACCTAAGTTTTAATGCCAACCCACGACCTATTACGATCAATTACCTCAATTCTTTATACTTTTTTATTAATAAACGCATCAGAATCAGCTAAATAAATACTCGACATTTGTATAAAAAATTATCAATATAAGATTCAGTTTGATTATTATTAATACGTTTAATACACCTGTTTGAATGTTACGAGGGATAATTATGTTAGTTGGAGTACCATTAGAGACCCTAAGTGGTGAAACACGGGTCGCCGCCACACCAAAAACAGTGGCACAATTAATCAAACTTGGTTTTGATGTCGCGATAGAAACCAACGCGGGGGAAAAATCAAATTTTACGGACCAAGCGTACATCGACGCTGGTGCATCAATTGTTTTTAGCCAAGATAAAGCCTTTGACAGTGACATTATCTTAAAGGTCAATGCTCCAACCGACGGCAGTGACAATTCGATTAATGAGGTCGAATTGCTCAAAGCCGATACCACGCTAATCAGTTTTATTTGGCCTGCCCAAAATGAAGTATTATTAGCCAAACTGGCCGAGCGCAACATCAATGTCATGGCAATGGACAGTGTTCCCCGCATGTCACGTTCACAGTCACTTGACGCATTAAGTTCAATGGCCAATATCGGCGGTTACCGCGCAGTCGTAGAGGCTGCCCATCAATTTGGCCGCTTCTTTACCGGTCAAATTACCGCGGCAGGCAAAGTGCCACCCGCCAAAGTACTGGTGATTGGTGCGGGTGTCGCTGGTCTGTCAGCCATTGGCGCAGCAGGTAGTCTCGGCGCGATTGTTCGCGCCTTTGATACCCGGCCCGAGGTTAAAGAACAAATTAATTCAATGGGCGCAGAGTTTTTAGAACTTGAATTTGATGAAGAGTCTGGCTCAGGTGATGGTTATGCCAAGGTAATGAGCAAAGAGTTTATCGACGCTGAAATGGCACTGTTTGCCGAGCAAGCAAAAGATGTCGATATTATTATTACCACCGCACTTATTCCCGGTCGCCCTGCCCCTAAACTTATCACCAAAGAAATGGTTGATTCGATGAAACCAGGCAGTGTGATTGTTGATCTTGCCGCGGCCAATGGCGGTAATTGTGAATATTGTGTGTCTGGCGAAGTTTTTACGACCAACAATAATGTCGCCGTTATTGGTTACACCGATTTACCCGGCCGTTTACCTGCACAATCGTCACAATTGTACAGCACCAACTTGCTCAATCTGCTTAAATTGCTAACGCCTGAGAAGGACGGCCAAATTACTATCGATTTTGACGACGTCGTTGTGCGCGGCATTACAGTGGTAAAAGCCGGTGAAGTCACTTGGCCAGCGCCACCGATTCAGGTCAGTGCTGCGCCAACACAAAGCGCGACGCCCGAACTTGCCGAGTTACCGGCTAAAAAAGAAATGTCACAAACGATCAAATATGGCTTGCTAACGGCGGGTTTGGCTGGTTTTGCTGCCATTGCTAATTATGCCCCAGCAGAGTTTTTGTCCCATTTCACGGTGTTTGTTTTAACCTGTGTGATTGGCTATTACGTGGTTTGGAATGTTAGCCACTCGCTGCATACGCCGCTAATGAGTGTTACCAATGCTATTTCTGGCATTATTATTGTTGGCGCTTTAGTGCAGGTATCTAGTGACAGTATTTTGGTCACGATGTTGGCGCTTTTTGCCACGTTAATCGCCACAATTAATGTCGTGGGTGGTTTTGCAGTAACCAAGCGCATGTTAAAAATGTTTCAAAAATAAGGATAATTTATAATGTCTCAAGGTTTAGTTTCTGCCGCTTATGTTGTTGCGGCGCTGCTCTTTATTATGAGCTTAGCAGGATTGTCCAAACAACAAACAGCGCAACAAGGATGTTATGCCGGTATCGCAGGCATGAGCATTGCGTTAATCGCAACCTTACTTAGCCCATCGGTCGAGGGCGTGGTCTTTATTATTATTGCAATGATTGTCGGTGGCGGTATTGGCTGGCAATTGGCACAAAAAGTCGAAATGACCCAAATGCCAGAACTGGTTGCTATTTTACATAGCTTCGTTGGCTTAGCCGCAGTATTGGTCGGTTACAACAGCTATATTGATCATGAGGTAATGGTTGGTGCGATCAAAAATATTCACCTGGTAGAAGTGTTCTTGGGGGTATTTATCGGCGCGGTTACCTTTACTGGTTCAATTGTCGCGTTTGCCAAGTTACGTGGCTTAGTTAGCTCAAGTGCACTGATGTTACCTCATCGTCATAAAATGAACTTAGCAGCACTGGTTGTATCGGCTTGGTTACTGGTGACTTTTGTGGAGCAAGACGGTTCGACCGCGGCGCTGATAGTTATGACCATTATTGCCTTAGCCTTTGGTTATCACTTAGTGGCATCGATTGGCGGTGCTGATATGCCCGTTGTTGTCTCAATGCTTAACTCATATTCTGGTTGGGCAGCCGCTGCAGCCGGATTTATGTTGGCTAATGATTTACTCATTGTCACGGGCGCGTTAGTCGGCTCGTCTGGTGCTATTTTAAGTTACATTATGTGCCGCGCCATGAATCGTTCATTTATTTCAGTGATTGCCGGAGGTTTTGGTAATGACGTTGTAGCAAGCACTGGCGATGAAGAGCAAGGAGTTCATTTCCCGACCACGGCACAAGAAGTAGCTGAGCTATTGTTGGACTCAACCAGCGTTATTATTACGCCGGGGTATGGCTTAGCGGTTGCTCAAGCGCAATATCCAGTTCATGAAATCACCCAAAAATTGCGTGAGCGTGGCATCAAAGTGCGTTTTGGCATTCACCCAGTCGCAGGTCGCTTACCCGGTCACATGAATGTGTTATTAGCTGAAGCCAAAGTTCCGTACGATATCGTGATGGAAATGGATGAGATTAATGATGATTTTAGCGAAACAGATACGGTATTGGTGATTGGCGCGAACGACACGGTTAATCCGGCGGCTAAAGATCCCGGCAGCCCTATTGCTGGCATGCCTATTCTTGAAGTGTGGCATGCAAAAAATGTTATCGTGTTTAAACGTGGCATGGCAACAGGTTATGCTGGGGTTCAAAACCCACTGTTCTTTAAAGAAAATACCAAGATGTTATTTGGCGACGCCAAAGAAAGTGTTGAGCAGATTTTAAAGGCAATTTAACTTTATTTTTGTGCTAAACACAATAAAGCCCGCTATCACTAGCGGGCTTTATTTTTACATCAGACTAACTTAAGCGTTCAATTTAGAACTTGTAAGCAGCTGTAATGTAGTGGCTAAATCCAGTAGATACAAAACCTGAAGAGTCTTGGATACCGTAGATGTTTTTGTAAGTCTTAAGACCGTAACCCACTGAGTATTGGTTTGAATGCCAATGAATACCGTTATACATCGCGCCGCCATCGCTTACGCCCGCCCCCATAGATTCTCTCATGCCAAACTGCCAATCGATGTAACCCTGGTAAGAGATAAACGACTCATTTTCAAAGAAGAAAAATGGCTTAAACCAGTTAACTGATGCCTGGTAACCATTCCAATCTTTTTGGTTGATGTCGTAAAGTGCGTAAGTATTAACGCCAACTTTACCAAACCAAGGCACCATTACATCTGCGCCTAAACCAACAAAAGCATTATTTACATTATCATTGGCACCGCCGCCCCAGCTAAACAAAGTTGCAACGTAAACTTCTTTGATTGCACCAATTGATAAGTCTTTACCCGTTAAACCGTCAAGAGACATTCTTGGCGCAAACTTCATGTAGCTTTTTGCTTTTTCAGTTGCATCTGATTTATCAGAGCTATCTCGGTCTGCTAAATTAAAGATATCGACATAACCGTAAAGGTCAAAAATCCCTGAGCGACCGCCAAATTCCATTTCAAGAAAATCATGAACATTACTATCCGCATCTGCATCGCGAGGTGCTTCATTGATTGAATACATCAGATTAAACTGCATCCATTTGTAATCATTTTTGTGAATATCGCCATCTGAATAATCAGCAGCGAATGTCGGCATTGCCGTGGCTGCCAAAGCAGATAAAGCTATAAGGGATTTGCGCATGGGGACTCTCATATTTTGTTATATTTAGATAAACAAGTCAGCCGAAAAATTCGGACCTCGTTTATGCGGCGCATTCTAGCGATTAAGTTCCCCGATGTAATGTAATTAGTGCGCCCAGCCATCATAAGTGTGACAAGCATCACCTAAACCAACTTTTAATCCAGCTTATTTGTGACTTTTGTACGACTTTTTCATTAGAAAAGTTCAAAAAACGAGAGCTACCATCCAACTTTGATATTATTGAGGTTTTTATTAGCAACTTTTGACCAAGTTCGCAGATTATCAGCGAACTTAGTGTTGTAGCCCAATGAAAACAAAGGGTTTATACCTTAGTATTTTGACCAGAAATCTTGAATAAATGATCAATATGGCCAATTTATCCAAGTTAAGATCATAAGAATTGATTCATTGTTAATTGATGGTTTACTACCGATAATAATGATCGAATATACCGCCGTTAGTGAGCTCAAATGCTGGACTATTTTGAACTGGCCACAGGATATTGCTCTCTCACGATCAGTCTTGATATAAATACAATTGTGTTTAATAAAAAAGTGATGATAGGCCGACACTTATTATTGACAATGGCAAGTGCCTGGGACCTCCAGTAGCTGAGCATTATTTCATGATATTTTTCGCATGCGCCTTTCAAAATACCTAAAGATTCCTAAAATAATTTTGAACATTGTTCAGAACTATGTCATAGTATTTTGAACGCTGTTTAATTAATCAGTATAGTGATGAATTTGATAAGGAATGACCGATGGCACGACGTACAGATCATAGTCCAGAGCAACTTAAACAACTGACGATTGACGCAGTGATCCAATTTATGGCCCAGCAACCGATTAATCAGTTAAGTTTGCGGGCGCTGGCAAAAACAATCGGCTATTCACCAGGCACACTAATTAATCTATTTAATAGCTATAACAACTTACTACTGCAAGTGAGCGGTTTTACCTTAAGCCAAATTGGGCAGCAACTTAGCGCAGCGTTAACGAATGCCCCGCTAGACACTAAACAGCCCACGGCTAGTAGTCATATTGTGGCGATCGCCAAATGCTATTTACACTATGCCCAGCAAACTCCCTATCAATGGCAGCAAGTGTTTGAGCACCGCTTAGACCCTGATCAACAGATGCCGGCATCGCATCAACAACAGATCACCGAGCTGTTCCAATTGCTAGAACCCTTATTAGCGCAACTGGCACCACAAGCGAGTTCAATCGAAATAACAGTGGCCAGTCGCACCCTTTGGGCCAGTGTGCACGGCATTTGCGTTATGAGCATCGAAGATAAATTGTTTACTCCTGTAACCATTACCAGTGAAGATTTAATTGATTCGCTGGTCACCAATTACCTGACTAATTGGGTCAGCCAAACTCGTTTGGCCCATCGTTAAAAAATTAACTGACAAAGGAATAATATATGTCTGATCAAAGTCAATTTACCCTGTTTAAACAGCGACGATTTTTACCCTATTTTGTCACCCAGGCGTTAGGTGCATTTAACGACAATTTATTTAAAAACACCCTGCTGCTGTTTATCACGTTTATTGGGCTGCAAAGCCAACAGCAATCGACACTGCTAACGAACATTGCCGCCGGTTTGTTTATTTTGCCGTTTTTCCTTTTTTCAGCCATTGGCGGTCAATTAGCCGATAAGTTTGAAAAATCACGGCTAATACGGGTGATAAAACTGGCTGAAATAGTCATTATGATCGCTGGTGCAGCGGCACTGATGTTAGGACAAACCTACTTATTATTAGCGATATTGTTTTTAATGGGCACTCAGTCGGCTTTTTTTGGGCCAGTAAAATTCTCATTATTGCCCCAGCACTTGAACCGCGCAGAGTTAGTCGGTGGCAATGGTTTAATTGAAATGGGCACCTTTATTGCCATTTTAGCGGGCACCATTGTCGCAGGGCTGATGTTTGAATTTGACAATGCGCTGTTAATTGTTGCAAATTTAGTGATTGCTTTTTCTTTGTTAGGTTACTGGGCCAGCCGCTCGATACCACATGCGCCAGCAAATGATCCGACCTTAGTTATTAACTGGAACCCGATATCTAGCATTAAAAAAACCGTTACTAGCATTAAACAGCAACGCTCGCTGTACTTGTCAATTTTAGCCATTAGTTGGTTTTGGTTTTTAGGCGCTGGTTACTTGACCCAGTTTCCGACTTTTGTGAAGCAAAATCTCGGTGGCAATACCCAACTCGTTACTTTACTGTTAACGGTATTTTCATTTGGCGTTGGCCTAGGTTCATTATTATGTGAACGGTTATCTGGGCGCACGATTGAGCTGGGCATTATTCCCCTTGGTTCAATTGGGATCAGTGTCTTTGGTATCGACTTATACTTTGCCAGCCAGTCACTGGTTGTCACTGACAATATGACGGCATGGGCTTTTTTAAGTCATGGTGCTAACTATCGCTTAATGGCTGATTTACTGCTGCTGGCGCTGTCGAGCGGTATTTATGTGGTGCCGCTAAATTCAATTATTCAAACCCGGGGTGACGACAAGTGTCGCGCGCAAATTATTGCGGCCAATAACGTGCTTAACGCCTTATTTATGGTTATCAGTGCTATTACCGCCATTGTGTTACTCAGTGTCTTCGAATTGAGTATTGCCCAATACTTTCTGGTTTTAGCCTTGGTCAATATTGCGGTCGCCGGCTATATCTATTATCAAGTGACCGAATTTGCATTACGGTTTATCATTTGGATAATCAGTCATACTATGTATCGGGTAAAGCATCGAGGCTTAGCAAACATTCCAGAAACAGGCGCGGCAGTATTAGTGTGTAACCATGTCAGTTACGTTGATGCGTTATTAATAGCTGGCGCTTGTCGTCGCCCTATCCGCTTTGTGATGGACCGAGATATCGCCAATATGCCGCTGATGAAATATGTGTTTAAATGGGCTAAATCTATTCCCATTTGCGCCCAAGCCAAAGATCCAGAAACCTTTGCCCGTGCATTTGAACAAATTAGTGCTGAGCTAAAAAATGGCGAATTAGTCTGTATTTTCCCAGAGGGTAAACTGACCAGAACTGGCGAGCTTAATCCTTTTAAAACGGGCATCGAAAAAATATTAGCAACAGATCCTGTTCCGGTCATTCCGATGGCACTAACCGGACTTTGGGGCTCATTCTTTAGTCATAAAGATGGTTTTGCTTTTACAACCAAACCCCGCCGTTTCTGGTCGCGGGTACATTTAACGGCAGAGCAAGCCGTGCCAGCTCAGGCGGCTACAGCAGCAGTATTGCAAAACAGTGTGGCAGAAATGATCGACAACGCTACCAGATAAAAATCAGCTAATAACGCTCAGGCAACAACCACTAGCTAATAAGCATCAGATAATAAAAAAGGGCTGCATTATGCAGCCCTTTCTCATTCGCGAGTTTAAACCCAAATTATTTATCTACTTTGCTCGCCCACATAATGGTGCCAACAGCTGTTGCAATCAATACAAACGGCACAGCTTGAATTAGAAAGGCCACAGCAGAAGAATCTCTAAACAACGAAATAGCAAAAGGAATCCCTAACATTGCAACCACAAATACTAGGATCGGAGCCATCATTAGTTCTAGCTTTTTATTTTCCTTTGTACGTTCACTCATAATTTGATCTATCTCAAGTAAAATTCAATTAGTGAAATTATAAGGTATTTAATATTGATTTAATACCTGAAGGCCGTAATAATTAGCGATTTTTACGCTCAAATATCAAGCAACCATTAAGTAAAATCAAGAAGCTAAGTTGTTTGTTAATGGATATTTTAAGAAAAATTAACTAAATTGATTAAACCATCACGCATGATTAACTAACTTACGGTTACCGACGGTGCAAGGCCAGTTGAGTGCTGTACGGGGACTTTTTCACCAGTAAGTCGTAATTGTTTGCCGCTAACAAGCAATATTAACGCCACCACAACCAAGCCAATTTCAATCGCGATAACGGTCGTTACGCCTTGGCGCCATAACTGCACCAACTGATCGTAAAAAATCAACCAATCAATCGCGACCACAGCCAGTAATAAACCAGCAGCTCCTTGTAACAACCAAGCGAGACAGCGCTTTTTATTTTGGCCAATCAAGATCAAACCGCCGCTGAGCACCCACGAGACAATAAAGCTATCAACCATGTAATCAGCGCGATTAATTAACGTTATCGGCAATATTCGCTCGCTCACTAACGCCACAGCAGTGGCAAAGACTAAACCGCCCGTACTCCATAAAGTAAGGTTAGTCGCCACGGTTAAGTTAGTCGCAGAGTAAACACGTTGACGACTACGTTTGTCTAACCAAAGCAAATTGCCGGTCACTATCAGGGCGCACACCCCTAGCGCTAAGAAAAAGTAGATAAAGCGTAAATCAAAACCGCCATAGTTACCAAAATGTAAAGTCGACATTACATATAACCCTGTGACTAAGGTGTTGGGCTTGGCCTGATCTTTTACATACAAAATACGGTTATCTTGTAGTCGGTAAGCAATATCATATTTATCGGTTAAGCTGTGTGGCGTCGCGCCAATAAACTGAACCACTGCACTGGCGTCGCCATAATTGTGAATTCGTGCCACCCAAGGTTCAGCGCCATATTTTTCACTCACTTGCTGGTGCAATACATCAATGCTCGGAGCCTGCCATGGCTCACTTTGCCAGGTTGGACTAATCGCTTTATAACCAGCATCGTCTAACAAGGCTTGCTGATCCCCCTGATATAACACCACCGCAAACGCAATTTGATAGATAATAACCAAGTTAAAAATTAAACCTGTTATCGCATACATTAAGGTCAGCGGTAAGCTCATCACCCCCACCATATTATGTAGATCGAGCAACTTACTGCGTGATCCTTGCTCAGTTCGGTATTTAAAAAAGCTGCTCAGCAGTTTACGAACATAGATCAAAATTCCTGACACTAACGCAAAGAAAAAACCTAACGTCACCAAACCAACCACATATTCTCCGCCAGGCAGGTTTAAATCAAGGTGTAACTTATAGATAAAATCGGCGAAAAAGAAGTCACCAATTTTTGCCACCTTTTGCCCGGTTACCGGATCAATATAAAAAGCCACCATATCGGCTTCGCCAGCCTGATGCTCGATATCAACATAGGCCAAATAATAAGGCATATGAGGCTCAGGACTCCTAAGTGTCAAGTGCTCTGACGGCTCAAAAGGCTGATCTTTAATCGCAATAGCCATAATCTGACTCAAAGGCAAGCGCTGGCCTTGGCTTAACTCAAAATGAGGTTGCATGCTCCACTGAGTTAATTGTGTTCTAAATAGCGATATTGCCCCAGCAAAAAACACCACAAACAATAAACCTGAAATAATTAGCCCTAACCAACTATGGGCATCGGTCTGGCGTTTTAGAAATTTCTTATTCATGATTAACCCAACACAAAATAGACATTAACGCCTACCGATAATAATAAAATACCACCACAACGCTGCCAAGCCTGCCAACCACTACGACTGGCATAACTCAACACCATAGTAGCAACCCATAACGGAAAGGCGGCTAACAAGCCAATCAACAAACGGCTATCAACCGCCAGTGGTAGCATGAAGTTAAGATTGAGCATGATAGAAATTGATACCAAACAACCACCGATGATGGCTGCGCTAGTTTTAGCCCACATTAACAACTCCCAATTGCGCTATAACAGAAAATGCCACCGCACCACAGCAAGTAAATGGCAGCAGTTTTAGCGAGCAATGACCATGCACGACGACAATTGTCGGCCACATTACCATCACCAAACTTAAGACCATCAGCCCCGCAATAACGCCATCGAAGACACTGCAGTATAAGAACCAACTAACCAGCACTAGTACGGTGAAAATAGCCCAACAGATCATTTGGGATAGATTTTTTTTGATGAATTTTTGGTGAGGACTGGCAAGAAATACAATTAAGCATCCGAGCCATAATAAGGTAACTGCCAGAATCATAGCTAATACGAACCATTATCATTTTTGTTTGATTTTATAATGATTTTATAATGATTGAAAGGATTTTAATCATCATCAAATCAATAACTAAGAAATTAAGTTAACGCTTTATTACCGAGTATAGCTATACAAATTACATTTAATAATTCGGCTGGCATAACCAAGTCTAAGAAAAAAGGCAACTCAGCTAGTTGCCTTTTTCTTGCTCATTGACTCGAGTTAAAGCTCAATAGACGTTAAAAATCATATTGCATATTCAATAACACCGAACGCGGCGCGCCGACAGTATAAGTATCTTGGATTGATGCTATTGCAGAGTTTTGGTTAAATACATTACTAACATATAACTTGTCGGTTAAGTTTTTAACCGTCAGTGCAACCTGCCAGTTATGCGCTGAGCGATAACCTACTTTGGCATTAACCAACGTATAGTTTGCTAGCTTTTTGGTGTTTTCGCTATCAGCCCATGCATCGCCACGGAAGCTAACGTCAGTATTTAAATACCAACCTGGTGCAAAGTCGTATTCTAAGCCAATCATGCCATTAACCGCTGGCGCCCTGCGAAACTCGAAGCCAGTTAAATCAGTAATCGCTTTTTCGGTGCCATTGATGGTGACCGATTCGGCAAACTCGGTAAATTCAGTGTGGGCATAACCGACATTACTATACAGGGCCAATGTTTCAGACACGTTGTAGTTTAACGCTAACTCAACACCATATAACTTAGACTTACCCGCATTGATATTAGCGTTATTAAGCCCGGTACTGTCCAGCGCTACGTTAACTTGTTGGTCAGTTAACTGGGTAAGATAGATATTAGTGCGACTGGTTAAATCACCGTCTAACCAGCTGGCGCGGTGGGCCAGTTCATAGTTCCAAGCGAATTCAGGATCAAAGGTAACTACATCGCCATTGAGTGGATTAACCGAGATGCCGCCAGCGCGATAACTGCGTTGAATATTGGCACTAACACTTTGCTGCTCGCCCAGATGATAGATAGCAGATAGTTTAGGTAAAAAGGCATTGTAGGTTGTTTTTTGCGGTGTATCGACCATACCTTCCGAGGTTAAACCGTTAACAAGACCTGCGACTAATGGATGGGTAAAAGTATCTGGTGATGACAGTTTTGAGTAAACAGTACGGCTTTGTTTTTCATGATCTAAACGAGCACCAACGACCAGTTCCCATTCATCGTTAATGCGCCAATCTACTTCACCGAAAATAGCGCTATTGGCAATGCTAGTAGTCGACTCGTTATGTGCAGCAATGTTTAAACTATTTGGGAAAGTATTTTGATAAAAATCGGTCGCTTGTACTTCATCCATGCTGCCATAATACATCGCCCCGCCAATAATTGAGCTGGCAAATAATTCTTTGGGTGCAATGCTTAAGATATCGTAATTAGTATCTAAATCGACCTGGGCGTAAAAACCGCCGACAATGGCCGACACATTTTCATTTTGGTAGAAAAACCTAACTTCTTGGCTTAATGCTTGTTCATTATCGTGCTGAACAACCGTATTGCCCGATATTGCCGAGCTATCATAATCGTCTTGGCGGTCAAACTTACCACGACTGAACCCTGATACCGCGGTTAACGACCACTGATCATTAATTTGGTAATCAGCGGCTAAACTGGCACTGTCGGCGTCAATATCAAAGGCGGCGGCATAATCACTGACGGCCTGATATTTTTTGAGTAGCTCTTGCGGCACCATCGCCGAATCTTTAAATTGGTTATTCGCTTTATTCCAGCTAAATAACAAGGACAGATCTTCAATTGCCGCTGGCTCATACAATACTTTAATTCGAGCATTACCACGCTCATAACCGGCATAATCGTCTTCATTACGGGTTATGTTAGTGATATAACCATCCGCTTCATCGCGATCTAGGGCAATGCGGATAGCGAGTTCATCTGCAATAATCGGGGTACTGACGGCGACAGAAATTCGGCGTTTGTGATCAGAGCCGACACTTAGCTGTACCTTACCTTGCGTATCATAGGTTGGGTCATTACTGTTAATAATCACCGAGCCAAACATTGAGTTACGGCCTTGAATTGTTGATTGCGGACCACGTAAAAACTCAACCTGTGCAATATCCCACATGCTAGGCAGACCATAACGAGTGGCCAGTTGACCGACCGATGCGCTATCAACGTAAACACTTGAGGTCATTGAACCCGATGAGGACGTTGCTTCACCAAAAACGTTCATACCACGAATTGAAAAAGAGGTGCGGTTACTGCCTTCTGATAACTGAGTAACATTGGCGACATGCTTATAAACATCGGCCATATCAACGGCAGAAGCGCGTTCTAATTGCTCGTCGGTCAACACATCAATGCTGGTTTGAGTTTGGTCGACGGTGCGGCCAACTTTTTCACCTGACACGACGATCCGTTCTGGCGCCTGCGCCTGCGCCTGTAATGGCAACATCATGACATTAAGCGCGATGATTGATGATATAGCACGGGCTAGTTTAGTTTTTACTACCATGTTAACTCCTGTTAAATTTACCACAACGGCACCACGAACGACCTCGTTCAAAGACATCAGACCACCACGTAAATGAAAATCAGTCGCATTATCATCAAGGTAATTCATTAAGTCAACAGGTTAATATCAATTTATGTTAAATTTATGATCTTGTTGTGGCTAGATAACGTTAATTATACTTAGCGCTCGAATTAGCAATGAGAGCAACGATGAATTAATCGGGTTAGTGCTAATTTATGGCAGGCAAAAAAAAGCCATCGCATGGCGATGGCTTTTATCGATAAATCGATTCTAGACCGATTTAGCAGTTAACTATTTCTTTTTATGAAACTTCATCAGACGTTCACGTTTACGCACTTGCGTCGCGCTTAGCTTGTTCTTACGTCCTTCAAACGGGTTAACACCTTCTCTAAATTCGATTTTGATCGGCGTGCCCATGATTTTTAATGTACGACGGAAGTAGTTCATTAAGTAACGTTTGTATGATGCATCAAGCTTTTTAACCTGAGTACCGTGCACAACCACGATTGGAGGGTTATAACCGCCGGCATGGGCAAAGCGTAACTTAACGCGACGACCAGAGAACATTGGTGGCTGGTGATCATCAACAGCCATTTGCATTATCTTAGTCATCATCGACGTTGAAACACGTTTGGTCGCTGAATTATAAGCTTCCTGAACCGATTCAAATAAGTTGCCAACACCACTACCGTGCAAGGCAGATATAAAGTGAATACGGGCAAAATCAACAAATCCAAGACGACGATCAAGCTCGGTTTTGATCCGATCTTTAGCATCATTGCTCATGCCGTCCCATTTGTTAACCGCAATCACGATTGAACGACCGGCGTTAAGGGTAAACCCTAACAAGCTTAAATCTTGATCCGAAATACCATCACGGGCATCGATTACCAATAATACGACGTTGGCATCTTCAATCGCTTTAAGGGTTTTGATGATCGAGAATTTTTCAATCGCTTGGTTAATGTTTTTACGACGGCGAACACCCGCGGTATCAATTAACACATATTCGCGTTCATCACGAACCATCGGAATGTAGATACTGTCGCGAGTCGTACCGGGCATATCATAAACAACAACTCGTTCTTCACCTAAAATTCGGTTGGTCAGAGTTGATTTACCAACGTTTGGTCGGCCAATGATCGCCAATTTAATCGGCAAAGCTTGCAAAGCTCTAGCTTGCTCTTCGGCAGTTTCTTCGGTCAGTTCTTTTTCGAATTCGTCTTCTTGGTCTTCTTGATCTTCTTGACTCACGTACCCTGCTTCTTCGGCATAAGGACGTAAACATTTTTCGATCAGTTGCTGAACACCTCGACCATGAGCCGCAGCAATCGGGTAAACGCCACCCAGTGCTAACGCATAGAAGTCAGCCGTCACTGAATCAATATCAACGCCGTCTGTTTTATTTGCAACCAAGTAGACAGTTTTATCAAGCTTACGTAAATGATTAGCAATCGCTTCATCAGCAACGATTACGCCATCACGGGCATCAACTAAAAATAAAACCACATCGGCTTCTTCAATCGCCATTAGCGATTGATCGGCCATTAATGCGTCAATACCATTTTCGTCACCTTGAATACCACCGGTATCAATTAACAAAAATTCATAACCAGCCAATTTGGCGGTACCGTATTTACGGTCACGTGTTAAACCCGGGAAATCGGCGACTAAAGCGTCACGTGTCCGAGTTAAACGATTAAATAATGTAGATTTGCCCACATTTGGGCGACCAACTAGAGCTACCACCGGTAACATCACAATTCTCCAAGCATCGTCGCCATGTGACCCCTTGTCAGCGCGACATTCCGTTCATCCTGAACATAAAAAAGCAGTCTCAGGAGCCATTCCCCCAGGACTGCTTTTAAGTATATTAATAATGCGGCTATTTTATAGAAACTGCCGACAATAAGCCATCTTTTGATAACAGATATAACAGATCGTGATCAACCACAGGTTTTGCGATATATCCGGCACTGTCTAATTGCGTCTGAGCAACGAAATTGCCCTGCTCACTATCTAATAAATGTAAATAACCTTCGAAATCGGTTACGGCAATATATCCGTTAAGTAACGCTGGCGCTGACAAACCGCGGTTTTCAAGCCCACGTTGACCCCATTTTTCGAGACCAGAGCGGCGATCTATCGCATAAACATGACCATCGGTGGTGGTAACATACAAGTTATAACCATCCACAGTCATCGACTGGTATGACGAATAAGCACGTTTCCACAATACTTTGCCCGTTCTTAATTCCAGCGCGGCCAAATTACCGTTATAAGCAACAGCGTACAAGGTACCGCCTAAAATCAAAGGCGTGCCATCAACGTCAATAACATTAGCTAATTCGTTTTGGCCTTTGCTGCTAGCAATAACTTGTTGCCAAATAGCGCGGCCATCATCGGTTAACACACCACCAACTTTACCACGGGGTAAACCAAAAAATATCGCGCCCTGATTTTCAACCATGCCCGAATTACCACGCAGTGATAATGCAGGTACATCGCTGTGATAACTCCAACGCTGTTCACCAGAATCAATATCAAAAGCAAGAACTTTGCCATTACCTAGTGAGGCAATCACCAGATTATTAGTAAAAACTGGCAGGGCCAAAATTTCACCACCAACCTGTTTTTGCCACACGATATCGCCGGTTGCTTGATCAAGGATGTAGAGCTGACCACTTTCAGAACCGACTGCTACTTTGTTATAACCCGTCGCAACGCCCCCTGACAGTTGTGCGCTTTGCTTGGCGCTGAACATTCCTTCACTAGGATTGAGTTCAACCTGCCATAACTCGTTACCCGTTAAGGCATCAAAAGCGATGACGGTGCCTTGGCGGTCACTTGCAAAGGTTTTGCCATAAGCAACTGCCGGTTGTAGCTGCGAAAAATAATCAGCGCTGCCATTACCCACTTGCTCATCCCAGTTAACTTTAAGATCAACCTGAGACTGAATCAGCGGTACCGGTGCGATTGTAAGCAAAGGCTCTGTTGATGAACAACCACTAAGCAACCCAGAAATTATTGCACTAGCAACGACTAATTTCGACCATTGAGTCATAGTAGTTCCTTATGCCGACGGCGTTAGATCGTTTAATTTCATTTTTAGTTCAGAGTTTGGCAACTCAGGCCCCGCGTCGATCGCAGCTTGATATGCGCTACGCGCCTTATCAAGATCGCCTTGAGCTAAATAGATATTGCCTTCTAATTCACTTTTTTGCGCAGCAAAAGCACTGTCAGTTAAAGTCATTAGGGTTGCGAGTGCTTGTTCACTTTGATTAAGCATTACTTCAACGCGGGCTAATCTAATGGTCGCGATGCTTTTAATGGTCGCTTCCACAGGACTGGCTATCACTTGCTTTAAGATCTTCGTTGCTTGGTCAAATTCTTTGTTATCAACTAAAGACTTAACCATAATCAATTGCGTTAACTGGCTGTATTGGCTGTCGCTGTGATCAGACACATAAGCTTGTCCATCTTTTACCACTGCATCTGAAGTCGTTAATTTTTGCGCGACCGTCGTATAAGCTTGAGAATGGCCCGCCATGGTTTCTAGCTGCGCCTGCTGGTAATAGTTCCATCCATAAATACCGCCTAGGCCAACAATAGCGCCAACGACGAGTGAAAGACCATTATCTTTTAAAAAACGCTTGATTGCTTCTTCTTGTTGTTCTTCGCTGCTGTAAATTTCCACTCGTTACTCCTATAATGCGGTTAATAACTCAGACAAGTCAGGGTAGCTTACTGTAATTTGAGGTTTGTCTTCGCGTAAATATTTAACACTTACTAACTGTTGCTCGATTTCATCTTGACCCAAAATAAGGACTACCTTTGCGCCACTGCGATCAGCTTTTTTCATTTGTTTCTTAAAATTACCCGCCCCGCAATGCTTCATGATCCGCAAATTCGGGTGAGCCACACGTAACTGCTGAGCAATAATAAACGATTGCTGCTGGGCTTCATCACCCATGGCGGTAACGTAAACATCAACCGTTGGTTTAACATCTTGAGTCAGCTCTAAGGCTTGCAGCATTAACACGATACGCTCAATGCCCATGGCAAAACCAACCGCTGGGGTAGATTTGCCACCTAATTGCTCAACTAAACCGTCATAACGACCGCCGGCCAATACTGTACCTTGCGCGCCGAGGCTGTCGGTGATCCATTCAAATACAGTGCGATTGTAATAATCTAAACCACGCACTAAGCGCTCGTTAATTTGATATTTGATGCCCGCTAAGTCAAGTAATTGGCATAATTTAGCAAAGTGCTGCTTAGATTCTTCGCCAAGACATTCGGATAACTTAGGCGCATCCACTAAAATGGCCTGAATCGCAGGATTTTTAGTGTCTAATACGCGTAAAGGATTGCTGTACATCCGACGTTTAGCGTCTTCGTCAAGCACGTCAAGATGCTGCTCTAAAAACGCAATAAGTTGATCGCGATATGTAGCACGTTCGGCACTATCACCCAAAGTATTTATTTCTAGGCGGACGTGTTCGCTCATGCCCAATTTTTGCCACAAAGTGTGCGACAATAATAAGACTTCAGCATCGGCATCAGCATCGGCGATGCCATAAACTTCAACCCCAAATTGGGTAAATTGACGGTAGCGACCTTTTTGCGGACGTTCATGACGAAACATTGGGCCGGTATACCATAAACGTTGTTCTTGGTTGTACAATAAACCGTGCTGATTGCCCGCACGAACACAGCTGGCTGTGCCTTCTGGGCGTAAAGTAAGGCTGTCGCCGTTACGATCGTCAAAAGTGTACATCTCTTTTTCGACGATATCGGTCACTTCACCAATAGAACGTTTGAACAAGTCGGTGCTTTCAACGATTGGCATTCTAATTTCACTGTAACCAAAAGATGCTACCGCCGTTCTAATTGCTTGTTCGGCCATTTGCCAAACTGGGGTTTGCTCAGGCAGAATGTCGTTCATTCCGCGAATAGCTTGGATAAATTTTGCCACTTACTTACCTATAATTCTTTTATATAGCCGTAATCAATAAAATCACGGCTATAATTGTTGTCAAATACTAAAATGTTAATTTCAAAACGAATAAAACATTTACTGCAAAACGAGATAGTTACCTGCATTATGCAAAATTATGCCTCATGATGCTACTCGAAAAATAATCCGATAGCAGCACAATGTCATTTAAATTTGCTCAATGTCGATTTTCAATTGTTCGTTAGCGACTCTAGTGCGAATTTTTGCTTCCAGCGCATCGACTAAGTTGGTATTAACTAACCGCTCTTTTTTTCTAATACCGTCTTCGTAAAAACCACTCATATTCTTGCCACCGGTTAAACCAATATCAGAAATTAATGCTTCGCCGGGTCCATTAACCACACAACCGATAATAGATACATCCATTGGCATCACAATATCTTCTAAGCGTTGTTCCAATGCATTAACCGTCGCAATCACATCAAATTCCTGACGCGAACAACTCGGACAAGCGATAAAGTTAATGCCACGGCTGCGAATTCGCAGTGATTTTAAAATATCAAAACCGACTTTGATTTCTTCAACCGGATCTGCGGCTAATGAAACGCGTAACGTATCACCAATACCGTCATTGAGTAACATGCCCAGACCAATTGCAGATTTCACCGCTCCTGCACGAAACGCACCAGCTTCGGTAATGCCAAGATGCAATGGTTGGATAATCTCTTTGGCTAATAATCGATATGATTCAACAGCCAAGTGAACATCAGACGCTTTAACAGACACCTTAAATTGATCAAAGTTCAGTCGTTGTAAAATATCGACATGACGCATCGCCGACTCAACTAACGCCGCAGCCGTTGGCTCGCCATACTTTTCCTGAATATCTTTTTCGAGCGAACCGCCATTAACCCCAATTCGGATCGGAATATTCATATCTCGGGCACATGCGACCACCGAGCGGATACGATCTTCACGACCGATATTGCCCGGGTTAATCCGTAAACAGTCAGCGCCATATTCAGCGACTTTAAGTGCAATGCGGTAATCAAAGTGAATGTCGGCAATCAACGGAATATTTGTTTGCTGCTTAATCAGTTTAAATGCTTCGGCGTCATCCATTGTTGGCACAGAAACACGAACCATATCGGCGCCGGCCGCTTCAATTCGAGCAATTTGTGCAACAGTCGCAGCGACATCGCTGGTCAAGGTATTGGTCATCGATTGCACAGCAATGGGTGCTCCATCGCCAATTGGCACGTTGCCAACCATAATGCGGGTCGATTTACGTCTGATAATCCCAGTGTCTTGATGCATATTCTTTATTGCTCCAGTGGTACGCTAAAACGAGCGGCGTTATCTATGATGTAGCGGGAAATATCTAAAGCTTCACCTTGATAGGTAATACTCACCGCTGCAGGTGCACCGAGTGTCACTTGCAACGGTGCCATGCCACTAACAGTGACCACAGATCCCGCCTTTTTCATGCCAATCGCCAGTACTTCATTGCTGGCATCGGTTATTTTTATCCAACAATCCTGACTAAAATCTAAATCAATCTTGGCATTATGGGTGCTATTGTCAACGGTACTCGCCGGTAATACAGACTCAGTTTTTGGGTCTGCTACAGCCAGAGGCATACTGTCATCTAATTGTTCTGCTGCAATATTTACAGTGGCTTGTTCAGCAAGGTCATTATCAGCTTGTTGCCACCACCATATGACTATCATCGCGACAAAGCCGGCGACTATCAGCATAGTGACCCAATTAAGGTAACTATTATGGAGCTGCGCCTTGGTACGCTGGGAAAAACTTTGCATGCCTTTAACTTGATCAGCAGGTTGGTATTGGCTGTTGAACAGCTGTAAAATTTGCTTGGGTGCTAAGCCAACAAGCTTGGCATAATTAACAATGTAACCCTTACTAAATAACGGATTGACGCTAGGATCAACCTGATCATTATCAATATTCTCAATGACAATTAGTTTTAAATAAAGCTTATCAGCAATCTCTTGCGCCGTTAGTTGCTTGGCCTGACGTGCTGATTTAAGCAATTGACCTAACGTTTGCTCGAGCTGCTCGTTGCCACTGTTTAGTGGCGTTTGATCTATTGGATCGGTTTCTTTTATATTCATCACAAATCTTTTGATCCATATTCGATTGCTGCATTTGAGCTTGGATAGTTACGTAATAATATTTGACCAAGACCTTTAACCATCGCGAAGTTTTGTGCCTTGTGTTCAATTTGAATTTGAACCCATAAACTTTCGGGTGTTTGAATGTATTTTTTATTGTAAGTAGCCAATTGGGTTCTGGCACCAATTAGATTGCTTAATTCAAGGTTAGCTTTAGCCAAGCCGAGCAAAGCACGCGCATGGTTAGGATAATAGTTAAGCACTTTGGTCAGGTGGAGTTGTGCGGTGGACCAATTGTTATCACGAAGTGCGCAAAGGCCTGCATTTTCATGCGTTTGAGCTATTTGGTTATTGCTTTCGGTGTTTATTGCTAATACAAATTGTCGATTGGCCTGTTGATAGCGTTTAAGCTCGCACAGAAATGCACCGTAGTTATTGCGAATATCAGAATTTTGGGGAAATTGACGCACCGCTTGGCGATATGACTTATCGGCTAATTCGTTTTCGCCGACTTTTTGATAGTAAAAAGCATAACTTGAGGCAACACCGTCAATATTGGGGCTAATCGCCGCGGCACGATCGAGGTTTTGCTTCGCGGCAGCTATTTTATCTTGTCGCAGGTACTCAATCGCTAATTTGAGCCTTGCCATTGCGGCATCTTCACCATTTTTGGTTCGTTCGTTAACGGTATTGTTGGCACCATAAACGTATTCTTTAGTGACACAGCCACTGATCAAGAATGTCAGCAGCATAACGGCCAGTGCCGCGCAAAGATTGTTATTTTTTATTTTCATCATATCCGTTGCAAAAATCAAAGGTGAGCCAACAACATAAATAGCACAGGTCATAAAACTTGACCCTCAAACTTGCTGTTGGCTATTAAGGCTAGCGTACCATTGTGACGGAAATAGCATCACCTTGCATCTGCTTTTTTGCAGTGCGTTTAGTTCGGTCAATAACATCACCAACTAACTGACCACAAGCGGCATCAATATCGTCACCTCGGGTCTTACGCACGATGACCGTAAAACCATATTCCATCAGTACTTTGTTAAAGCGATCGATCCGAGAGTTGCTCGAACGGCCATATGGCGAACCAGGGTATGGATTAAACGGGATCAGGTTAATTTTACACGGCGTATCTTTTAATACTTGCGCCAATTCATGCGCGTGATCGGTTGAATCATTCACATGATCGAGCATCACATATTCAATCGTCACGCGTCCACGATTGGCATTAGACTTTTCAATGTAACGTGCCACACCGGCTAGAAACTCTTTAATTGGATATTTTTTGTTGACTGGCACTAAGACATCGCGCAGTTCATCATTTGGCGCATGCAGTGAAATAGCCAATGCAACATCAATTTGGTCACCTAACATGTCAAGCGCTGGCACGACACCCGAGGTCGATAAGGTAACTCGGCGTTTAGATAAACCATAACCATTGTCATCGAGCATTAATTCCATCGCAGGCACGACATTTTTAAGGTTTAGCAGCGGTTCACCCATGCCCATCATTACCACATTGGTAATCGGACGATTACCGGTAACACCTTTAACGCCAACAACTTGTGCAGCACGCCAAACTTGACCAATTATTTCACTGACCGATAAGTTGCGGTTAAAGCCTTGAGCCCCTGTTGAACAAAACGTGCACTCAAGCGCGCAGCCAACCTGAGAAGAAACACACAAGGTCGCGCGATCACCTTCTGGAATATAAACGGCTTCAACTTCTTGACCGCCTGACACCGCCATTGACCATTTTATGGTGCCGTCATTTGAGCGCTGCTCAGTGATCACTTCAGGCGCTTTAATCACACAAAGTCGTTTAAGCTTTTCACGCATTTTTTTGTTGATGTTGTTCATCAAATCAAAATCATCGACACCAAAGTGATAGATCCATTTCATTAATTGATCGGCACGAAATGGCTTTTCGCCATGTTCGCTTAAAAAAGCACGTAATGCTTTGCGATCTAGATTTAATAAATTGATTTTGTCTGTCATGGTGTTTCTCACTTATTTTACAACAACTTGCTGCTAACATGTTCTATGGTTATTCGCGTTTTTACGTTTAGCGCCTAGCTCGATTTAGCCAAGCGATAAACGTAAAAACGGGGGTAAAACCCCCGAATTAAAATAGGCAAGTAATCTTGCCTAACCCAACATACTCGATATTAACGAGTACGTGGACAAACTTCTTCGTCAGAGAAGAAGTATGCGATTTCACGTGCAGCAGATTCTAAAGCATCAGAACCGTGAGCAGCGTTTTCGTCGATGCTATCAGCTAGGTCAGCACGAATAGTACCAGCAAGCGCTTCAGCAGGGTTAGTAGCGCCCATGATTTCGCGGTTTTTAAGTACAGCGTTTTCGCCTTCTAAAACCTGAACCATCACTGGGCCAGATGTCATGAATGAAACCAATGCACCAAAGAAAGGACGTTCGCTGTGCTCAGCGTAGAACCCTTCAGCTTTCTCTTGAGAAAGGTGAACCATTTTAGAAGCAACGATCTTAAGACCAGCAGTTTCGAAACGGCCGTAGATTTGACCAATAAGGTTTTTAGCAACTGCGTCTGGTTTTACGATAGAAAAAGTACGTTCGATAGCCATGATAAAGCTCTCCGGTAATGTTATAAAAAATTTTCGCGCATTATACGAGAATTTTTCACTAAGTGCCAACTATCCACTGATAAGTTGCCAAGATTAATAAAAAACAGGCTAATTTGTGCAATTTATGAGTGATAGAGTCGGTTTAATAAGCATTATTGCCCAGTTTAATTCGGCGCATTGCTTACTTTTGTAATATTTTTTCTGCTTTCTCAGTGCAAAACGTTCAAACATCTAAGTGAAAAGCGATTAAGCCTCCCAGAACAAAGAAGCAATAATCGCACCTTTTACAATAAGCCATTACGACTTCAATTTATCATTCAGTAAGAATTAAGCATTAGAACCGTTAAATAGGGCCAGATGTATTGAAGGAGTTAACAATGAAAACTGTCCTAGCAAGTCTGTTACTGGTTTTATCCACCATGGCCAATGCCGCGATTAAAGTAAACCAGTCCCCTGCTCCCCAAAGTAGCCCAGTTCAAAAGCAGCAGTCACATGATAACCATGATGTGTGGTTAGCCAGGATTGCCCTTAACGTTTTTCAAGATTTTGATAACGATGGTTACCACCAAAACCTAACGTTAAGTGTTGACCTCGACAGCCAGTATCATCAGCTTAAAGTCGCTGTGCAGCTGTGGCTTGAGGGTCCCCATGGTCAACGCCAGCAAATATACACGAGCCACGATTTTGAATTAAATGGCGATTCTTCTTTTGATAGTCAGCAAATAAATATTCAGTTTCTCGATAAATTAAGTTCGGCTTATTATCAACTTGAATTAGTCGTTATTGATAGCGTTAGTGACACCATTGTTTTCACCGCTGACCAATTTACTCACTCTGAGCTACAAGATCTGCCGCTAGAAGGGACATATTGGGATCAGGATCAGCAGATCAGTATCTATTCTGCTGGCATTGCACTGAGCCATGATCGTAACGGCAATGGCTATTATCAGCATATTGCCGTTGATCTCGATATCGACATTCCGAATAGTTCAACTGAGTTAGTCGCCCAGTTTTACCTAAATAATCAACACCTTTTTACCAGCGGTGCTTTTACAGTTACCGATATTAACATCAGCGACCAGCAATATTTTGATATTGATATAAAACAAGGCTTAGCACGGGGAGTTTATGATCTCGACATCCATATTCTTGACGCCGACACCTTAAGCCAACGTCATCATATAAAAGCATTAGACTGGGTGGTATTTCAAGGGTTAGCGCTCGAATCAGCAAGTAATTTGGGTGATGGTACTTTGGCTGATGGTACTATTGTGGTCGATGTTGATCATAGCGGTGGTAGTTTAGGATGGTGGGCATTAGGTCTGTTATCACTATTGATCGGACGCAAAGTACGCGCTTAAACTTTAAATTGGCTTAGATGCAGCGAACAACAGCGCCAATAGGCTTAGTTGTTCGCATTTAAGCTATTTATTGATTATAACCCGCTTTACGTGCTTGATAGTCCGCCACCACTTTAGTCATAACTTCCGCATCAAATTCGCGCAGGCCACTTAGTGCCATCCGTTTTTCACCTTGACCAACAACTTCATCGCCAACTTTAAAACAAAATTGTAAAATAGCGCGGCCACGTTTGCCGTTAACCTCAAGCTCGGTGTGCGTTACTTCAAGGCTTGGATTGATAAAATCTAGCCGGTTTAAACTAATCGACATGCTTTCATAAATCACTAGCGGTCGCGCAGGGTTGATCATCACGTTATTTTGTTCCATTAATGGCAACAAAATGTTCGGAAAAGTGTCCCCAGAAAATTCGACATAACGTTGCGCCAGCGAATTAGCTAATTGACTATCGCCCGATAACTCACCGCTACGCTCAATCTTTAGATATTCTTTGTCAGCGCTATCAATAATGCTTAATTGCTCAGCCGCTTTGTCACTATAATCGAGTTCTAGATTATCGCTGACCATGCCACAAAAAGTGAAATTCATCTGTTTGCTAACACCAAGTTTGTCCAGCGCTAAGGTAAAGAGTAAATCACCCGGCACACAAAACTTTTTGGTTTCGACATCGTGCAACGGATTAAAATCACCGGCAATTTGCTTAGCGAAATCACTGGCCTGCTGGCGACTAAAGGAGAATGTGCGATCGTTTTGACAATAATACTGAGCTAGATTCATCTATTTTGACTTCTTGTTAGTAGCGGAAACGCCATCAGCTCAGCAATCGGGCGAGCTTAGCAATCCGTAATTAGGAGCAATACTCGGGTATATCCGTTGAACAAGCAGACAATAGGCGATAATTACCGCCTATTGTAGCTTACAACGGCTATCTGTTTATAGCCGACGCCAACTGGTAACACCAGCGCTGTCTTCAAGCACAATTCCCATTGCTGTCAATTCATTACGAGCAGCATCGGCAGCAGCCCAATCTTTGGCAGCGCGTGCATCGTTACGTTTAACAATCAGTGCTTCAATCGCTGCACTTTCGTCATCGGCGTTATCACCTTGGAGAAAACTTTCAGGATCAGCTTGTAATACCCCAAGAATAGCGCCTAAGTTGACAAGAATAGCGGCTAACTCACTCGCTTTGGCGCTATCGCTGTCTTTACAACGGTTAATCTCTTTGGCTAATTCAAACAATACCGGCAAGGCCTCAGGGGTATTAAAGTCATCATCCATCGCGATTTTAAAACGGCTAACATAGTCGTTGTCCATGTCAACGTTTGCCGCCAGCGTAATACCGCGCAATGCCGTATATAATCGTTCTAACGCTGAGCGACCTTGATGTAAGTTGTCTTCGCTGTAGTTTAACTGACTGCGGTAATGGCCATTAAGTAAAAAGAACCGAATAGTTTCACCGTCAAAAACTTCTAACACATCACTAATGGTGAAGAAGTTACCCAGTGACTTTGACATTTTTTCTTTATCAACTTGCACCATGCCTGAATGAACCCAGGTATTGACATAGTTAGTATCATAGGCGCAGCATGACTGAGCTATTTCATTTTCATGATGCGGGAAGGTTAAATCAGAACCGCCACCATGAATGTCAAATTTTAGCCCTAGATGCTTGGCGTTCATCGCTGAACATTCAATGTGCCAACCTGGGCGCCCTTCACCCCAGGGTGATGACCAACTCGGCTCTTCGGGTTTGGCCATTTTCCACAACACAAAATCCATTGGGTTTTGTTTTTCTTGGACCACGTCGACTCGTGAACCTGCTTGCAGCATATCAAGATCTTGACGGCTTAACTGGCCATAAGCTTCATAACTTGGTACCGAAAATAACACGTCGCCATTCGTTGCAACATACGCATGATTGCGGGCTATCAAACGTTCGATTAAATCGACAATTTCAGTGATATGGGTCGATACTTTAGGTTCTACGTCAGGTTCAACCATATTAAGCGACTTAAAGTTGTCATGCATAATCGCGGTAAAACGCTCGGTTAAAGCCAAAAAGTTTTCACCATTTTGGTTGGCACGGGCAATGATTTTGTCATCAACATCGGTAATGTTACGCACGTATTTGACGCTGTAGCCGCTAAAACGTAAGTAACGCACGATGGTGTCAAAAAACACATAAGTGCGGCCATGTCCAATATGGCAATGATCATAGGTGGTAACACCACAAACATACATGCCTACTTTGCCAGGTTCAATCGGCTTAAAAACTTCTTTTTGGCGCGTCAGCGTATTGTAAATCGATAGCATGCGTAAAAATTCCTATGAATCGCGTAGATATAAAAGGGGAAGTTTAACAGGACGGTGATCTCCCCTCAATTATTTTGACTAAAATTGGGATTTTTTTAGCATATTCTTTGCGATTTAGTTTAAACAAGGTAAAATTTGGCTGAATTTACTAAAATTAAAGGCTTATTTAAAATGATTACATTGTTCACTAACTTCGGTCAGATCAAGATTGAAACTTTTGCCGACAAAGCACCTGCAACTGTCGCCAATTTCGAACAGTATGTTAAAGATGGTTTCTATGACGGCACCATTTTTCACCGTGTAATTGACGGTTTTATGGTTCAGGGCGGTGGTTTCGCTTCAGGCATGGAAGAAAAAGACACTGTTTCTTCAATCCAGAATGAAGCAAACAACGGCCTGAAAAACAAAAAAGGCACTCTAGCGATGGCGCGTACTCAAGATCCGCATTCGGCTAGCGCTCAGTTTTTCATCAACGTATCAGACAATGACTTTTTGAACTTTACTGGTGAAAACACCCAAGGCTGGGGTTACTGTGTATTTGCACAAGTTGTTGAAGGCATGGATATTGTTGAAAAAATCAAATCAGTTGATACCGGTAACCGTGGCCATCATCAAGATGTTCCACTGAATGAAGTTATTATCGAAAAAGCACAATTGAGCTAATCCCTATTTCCTTACTAACTGATTGTAAAGGCACTTAACAGTGCCTTCTTTTTTATGACTAAAACTCTTTTTATTGCTGACTTACATTTAAGTGAAGAGCGCGCAGACATTAGCGAGCTTTTTTTCCACTTTTTACGCACCGACGCAGTCCAATCACACGCATTGTATATTCTGGGCGATCTGTTCGAAGTTTGGATAGGTGACGACAACATTACCCCGCTGACGACACAAGTCGCCGCTGAATTAAAACGCTTACGCGATAGTGGCGTTGAAGTATTTTTCATTCACGGTAATCGTGACTTCCTACTTGGCCCTAAATATGCAAAAAAGGCCGGCATTACCTTATTGCCTCAATTACAGACCATCAATCTTTATGGCACAAATGTCTTGATCATGCATGGTGATAGCTTGTGTACTTTAGACATTGAATATCAAAAATTTCGCACTAAGAGCCGCCGCCGTTGGTGGCAACTCATGATATTATCACTGCCTTTAGCAGTGCGACGCGCCATTGCTCGTCGGGCGAGAAACCGCTCTGCACAAGTGAATTCGACCAAATCCATGACCATTATGGATGTCACACAGTCTGAGGTTGTCAACCAAATGAAACGGGCTGAGGTTGACGTATTAATTCACGGCCATACTCATCGTCCAGACACCCATACCTTTAATATAGGTGCCCAAGCTGCGACCCGTATCGTGTTAGGTGATTGGTATACTCAAGGCAGTGTTTTAACGGTAACGTCGACAGGTTTCACACTAACAAATCAGCCATTTATCTAACTCATATTGCTAATCTGTTAATAAATAAAATTTACTTTAGGGAACCCCTTGGCTATTATGCCGTCATAGCAATCATCAAGCGCAATATATAGAGGAACAATGACGTTTAAATCACTTTCAAAATGGCTACTAGTAGCCACAATCACCGTAACCTTGCCTTCATGTGCTTTTGTTGATTGGCTGGTCTATAAACAAGATTTACCACAAGGTAATTTTATTGAACAAAAAGATGTGAACAAACTACGCATTGAAATGAGCAAGCAGCAAGTTGCCTTCTTGATTGGTCGCCCGATCCTTGATGACACCTTTGGTGGCGATAATTGGCGTTATATTTATCGTTTTAAATCAGGCCACAATGCCAAAGTGACCTATAAAGAACTACTGCTCACCTTTAACAAAAATAAGCTGACTAGCGCCGAAGGCGACTACCAAGTTAGTGATGAGTTTTCGACCCCACTGGCTCAGTAACATTTTAACTGGCGACGACTTAGTTCAAGCGACTAAACTTAAAAACTTTAGTCGCTTATTACCGCTCTTTTATCGTGTTGTTACATAGAAAAACGTTCACCACTCGCCTTTTTACTTATCAGCCTCGCTGGTCAATATCGGCGGAAAGCTCATTAGAATTTTAGCCACCGTTTGGTTAATTTCTTTAGCCCGTTCAACTGGTGTTAGGCGTGTTTTTATCGGTAAACTCAAGCCACCTCGCCAGATAAGCTGCTGATTAGGGCTTAGAATATCAATTACCAGACTTCTTTCATCATAGCGACGATACGCGGGTTCTAGTTGATAGCTCAATCCGAAATAATTTCGATGATAGTGATGACTAAAACCCAACGAATATTCTAATTGAGGCTGTAATTGCGGTAACTCCTGCTTGATTATCATCGCTTGATAACTCACTAGCACATCAGCTTTATGACGCGAGACTTTGGTCAGATTTTTACTCATCAGTTGGTTATCAATCGCATAAACCATCCGTTGATGTGACAATTGGCTTAAATAGAATTGCGTTGGATCTGTGCCCGCAGTGGGCAGGTCAAGCCAAGCATAAGTGGCTATCTGCTCAAAATTAAACGCTTGATTGTAATCGACGTTGGCGCGGCTGGCGCACCCCGCTAAGCTAACAGCAACGAGAACAAGCAGGACCGAAAGAGATTTCATTGATATACCCTCTAATAATAATTAATCGGATTAACCTAAGTTCTGGATAAGAGTTCTGAATAAGCGCTTTTAAACTTTTTGAAACAAGAAGTATCGATCTCTATTTAGCCTCAATTAAGGATAAAAATCAGTCTGCATAATATGCTATTTTAGCTTGCCTTGTATATCTACGGCCAACAAGCTATTAGATATAATTCGCCGTTATAGTTTACTAACAGCGCTAAAAATTACAGCAAGCACTTGAACATATCGTCAGTGAATAGCCAAAATTAGAAGCTTGTTATTTAACGAGTAGTCGCAATACTTGATCAATATTGAAAAGCATTGGAGAAATATTGTTGGATAATTGGAGTATTGACATAAGAGAAGAAATATTGCGCATGCCGTAGTCATTAATCACAGTTAAGCTAAAACTTAGATCCTGTAACAGGCAATACTTATACAACCCGCCTAGCCTAACTAAATTAGCACAATTGGTAAAAAAATCCGTGATCCAAAGCAAAAAATAGCAGCTTAATGACTAAAAGTTAGCAATATTTATTATAAAAAATACCCGATATGTTCTCAGTTGATCGTTAAAAGTAACAAACCTCACAAATTCAGCCCAGCGCCAGCCAAAGAAGCTTAGCAGCACAAAAGTTCAAAAACGTATACTTATCCGACGAACCAATTCCAAAACAACACGATTACAGTTGCTTAGTAAAAATCAACCGTAAGAGTATTATATTTTGAAATTCGAGAGGCCGCTCACGGTTAGCGTTTTTTGTCTACTATCTAGGGTACATTAACGTCGGCAACAGCTAAAATGGCACCGTCGGCAGTGAGAGATCCCTGACCACATAACTTTAAAATTGTCAAGCAATAAATTATAAATTGGGGAACCAAAATGAATATAATAATGGGTATAGTCGGTATTGTTACACTAATACTTATCGCGCTAGCCTTTTCTGAAAACCGCCAGGCAATCAACCTACGTACTGTTGTTTTAGCTTTTATCATTCAAGCTAGCTTAGGCGCGTTTGTATTGTATGTACCTGCTGGACAATCAATACTCTCAGCAATCGCTGGGGCCGTTCAAGGGGTCATCGACAGCGCCCAAGCGGGTCTAAACTTTATGTTTGGCGGCTTGGTCAGTAATAAGATGTTTGAAGTATTTGGTGGCGGTGGTTTTGTTTTTGCCTTACGCGTATTGCCAATCATTATCTTCTTCTCTGCGTTAATTTCAGTACTTTACTACTTGGGTGTAATGCAATTTATCATTCGAGTACTTGGTGGTGCACTGCAACGTGCGCTTAAAATTAGCCGTACCGAATCATTGTCAGCTACTGCCAATGTTTTTGTCGGTCAAACTGAAGCGCCGTTAGTTGTTCGTCCATATATTGCTAACATGACTCGTTCAGAATTGTTCGCTGTTATGGTTGGTGGTCTAGCATCAGTAGCAGGTTCAGTACTTGCTGGTTATGCAAGTCTTGGTATTGAATTGAAATATCTGGTTGCTGCTTCATTTATGGCAGCACCTGGTGGCTTGTTAATGGCAAAACTAATTGTGCCAGAAACCAAGACTCCAACTGAAACGTTAGACGGTACTGATGAAGACCAAAAACCTGCAAACGTTATTGACGCTGCAGCTTCTGGTGCCGCCTCAGGTCTGCAATTAGCCTTAAATGTTGGCGCAATGCTACTAGCATTCATCGGCCTTATCGCCTTATTAAACGGCATGGTTGGTTGGGTTGCTGCGCTCGTTGGTTTTGATGGCGTGACCATTCAACAACTACTAGGTTATGCCTTTGCCCCACTCGCGTTCTTAATTGGTGTTCCTTGGAGCGAAGCAATTCAAGCGGGTAGCTTCATTGGTCAGAAGCTAATAGTTAACGAATTCGTTGCTTACATCGACTTTGTATCTGTTAAAGATAGTTTATCAGCACATACTCAAGCGATTGTTACTTTTGCTTTGTGTGGTTTTGCTAACCTATCTTCAATTGCGATTTTACTTGGTGGACTAGGCGCTATGGCACCAACACGTCGTACTGAGCTAGCACAGCTTGGCATGAAAGCTGTTTTAGCTGGCACCTTGTCAAATCTAATGAGCGCGACACTAGCTGGATTATTCTTAGCGCTTTAATCTCGCTAGTTTCAAAAGTGAGCTCTTGAGCTCACTTTTGAATTTCTTTGTTATTGCCCACCCTATTCCCTCCCCTAAGATAAAAGGTTGAAAACCAGACCAATACAGATAGAATAGTGCCATAAAATACTAAATTATGGATGAAAAATGGAGTATGGCGAGCTGAAGAGCCAGACTGTAAAATTTAATTTACTGCTACCTATATGTTGTTTTATCTTGATTTTCTCTGCCGTCAGTTACTGGGCTAGTATTTCCAATAATGTGTGGCAACAACAACAACGTCAAATTCTCAATCAACAAACAGTCACTTATGCGATCGAAATAGAAAATAAAATCAAGCATATATTGTCTTCTCATCAACTGATAAAACATAAAATCACTGCTGAACAAGGTGAAATGTCTAATATTGAAGCATTAGTTGATAACCTGTTAGCCCACCACCAAGAAATAGTTAGAATATCTTTTGCACCAAATCTGTTAACTACCGCCGTATTTCCACGAACTTATGAGCAGACCCTGGTTGGCCGCCTCGTTAGCCCGCCACGCTCAAAAAACAATCAAACCAGAGTTTCTGCACGGACATTTTATTCGGTGCCTGTCGTCGCTGATAACCAGCAAATGTTATTCACTGTAAATAAGCCATTAGAAATCCGTGGTCAATTTTGGGGTTTTGTGTCTTATCAACTAAATATCACACAGATCGTCTCACAATTACGCTTAGTCCAACTAAGCAGCGACGGCTACCGTTTTCAATTATCACATATCAGCGCCCACAATAAGTTCATTGTGCTAGCCAGTTCAGAGCAACGTTTAGGGCATGTGATATATAACGCCCCAGTGCGAGTGCCAGAGGATAATTGGCTATTAGAAATGAGTTACGACAATGATAATTTTATTGCTAAATTTAATATTGGTTGGATTTTTACCTTATTGCTAACTTCGTTCATTACCCTAATTATTTACTGGGCATTACTTGAACCTCGACGAGTCCGCCGTCAGTTATTACGCGCGACAACTGCACTGGACAGTCGTAATCATGTGTTTAATACCGTATTAGATAATATGAGTGAAGGTATTATCGTGTGTAATGACGATGGCGAAATATATTTGTCCAATCACGCCGCTAAACAGCTTTATGGTAGCGAGGATAATCAGTATTTAACCGAAGATGATCAAACTGAAAATCCTGCCAACGATACCGTCGCGAACCTCATCAACGGCTTACTTCATAAAGCACTTTATCGCGGTGAGGAGCTTGAACTAGAAACTGTTATTACGCCGCCGAGTCGGCTACCCATAACCTTAAAATCACAAAGTAAGCTGATGTATCAAGATAACAAACAGCTTACTGGTGCAATGATATTAATTGAAGATATAACCCAATTAAAACAAGCAACTAATTCACATACTAGTCGCAATGTTATTTTAGATATGCTGGCCCACGAAAAACCAATTAATAGTATTTTTGAACACATTATCAATGATATTGAGTCGAAGTTTGGCGATATTGCGGGCGCCGTATTACTGACCGATCATAACAACAGGCGGTTTGTTGAAGTGATTGCACCCAAACTAGCCGATAATTTTCATCAGGCACTAACAGAACTTGAGATTGGCGAGCGGGTAATATCCTGTGGCAGTGCCGCTTATTTAAATAAAATGGTTATTGTTGAAGATGTTACAACTCACCCTTACTGGATCGATTTTAAAAATATTTCATGGAACAACAATATTCGTTCAGCATGGTCCAATCCTATTCATAGCGCGAGCGGGGAATTGTTGGGCTGTTTTGATATTTATTCAAAAATCGTCAATCCGGCGTCCCCCGCTTTGGTGCTTGCACTCAAAGAAGCAGCGACCTTAACGGCATTAGCGATTGAGCGTCACCGCGACAGTCAAAGGTTGCGAAAAATATCGCTTGCGGTGCAGCACAGTCCAAACGCCTTGCTGATTATTGATCGCTGTTTGAACATTGATTATGTTAATCCTAAATTTTGTTTGCTTACCGGTTATCAAGCGGCAGAATTGGTCGGGAAACCCTATAATAAATTAACCTCTTCCAAGGACAATACTGCTCTGCAAGAAGAGATCTGGCAATGTGTCACTCAAGGTAAAGATTGGCGTGGCGAAATAAAAAGCATCAAGAAAAATGGCGATGCCTATTGGGCATATGATCATATCTCACCGATAAAAAATGCCCAAGGCACCATTACAAAGTTTGTCATTGTTCAAGAAGATATCACCGAAAATAGACACCAAGCCAGCCAATTTGATTATCAGCTTAACCATGACATGTTAACAGGCTTGATCAATACGCACGGTTTCAATAAAAATGTCCTATTAGCCGTAGATTCAGCCAAATTGGAACATAATCAACACGCCATTTGTGTCGTAGACTTAGACAATTTTAATCAGATTAATCGCCAATGCGGCCAAACCGCCGGCGACGAGTTTTTGCGCCAAATTGCGGCGATCTTTCGCAATCATTTGCGACAACGAGACACCCTAGCCCGACTTAATGCTGATCAGTTTGCCATTTTAATGAAAGATTGTTCGCTCGAGTCAGCCAGACGCTGTTGTGATGAGTTATTAACTTTATTAGCAGACCATAAATTTATGTGGCAATCCAACCAGTTGTCTATTACTGGCCGCATCGGCATTACCTGGATTGATCAGAACAGTGAAAGCTATGAACAGTTAATGGTGCAGGCTGATTTAGCCTGTTTTCAAGCAAAAATTGGTGGCGGAAATCAGACCATTCTGTATCAACGAGTCGATCAACCAAACGTCAACTTATTTGGCGATGCATATTGGGCCAATAAAATTAGAACAGCGCTGGAAAATAATAACTTTATCTTGTATGTGCAAACCACCAGTCATTTATTGACCACAGCAGGTACCGCTGGCATTGAAATATTAGTGCGTTTAAAAGAGGGCGATAAACTCATTTTGCCAAAACAATTTTTACCCGCCGCTATTCGCTATAATTTAGCGTCGCGGTTAGATTTATGGGTTATCGAACATACTCTGCACTGGTTGAACGACCACAGCAAGCAGCTACAACCAATAAATAGTATCTCAATCAATTTAAGTTCGGCGTCTTTTGGTGACGATTCACAACTGATAAAAATAATCTCAATTATTGAGCAGCATAAGGGCTTAGCAAAATATTTAGTCTTTGAAATAACTGAATATATCGCATTATCTAGTCTTTCTAAGGCTTATAATTTCATTGAATCTTTACATCAATACGGGGTTAATTTTGCACTTGATAATTTTGGTAATGGCAATCTATCGTTTGCCCAAATGCGCGATATCCCAATTTGTCGAGTAAATATTGATGGTCATTTAATTAACAGTATTATCGACAACAAAGTTGCGCGAGTACAAGTACAATCAATTGCTGCAATGGCCAGAGTAATGAATATAGCGACAACGGCCAAACATGTTGAAAATCCTGAGCTAATCCCATTATTAAAAGAGCTATCGATCGACGTAATTCAAGGGTTTTATCACAGTAAGCCACAGCCAATTAATTCACTTTTAACCAACCAACAATTAATAGTTGATGCCCAAGATCAGTGACAAACTAAGCTAAAGCACTTGAAATAAAATATCAATGACATATTATGTCGTTAATATTTTAAACTTGGAATTTTAATGAAACGTATTGCCCTATTTTTACTTACTAATATCGCTGTTATGGTCGTATTAAGCATCGTACTAAGCATTATATTTAGTGTGTTTGGTCTTGACCGTTCAAGCATCACTGGCCTATTAGTGTTGGCCGCAGTATTTGGCTTTGGCGGTTCAATTATATCGCTGTTAATGTCTAAATGGATGGCTAAGCGAACTACCGGTGCCCAAGTCATCACACAGCCTAAAAACGCGACTGAGCACTGGTTGTTAGACACTGTCGCCACGCAAGCTAAATTGGCCAATATTGCAATGCCTGAAGTTGCCATTTACCCGAGTGATGACATGAATGCTTTTGCCACCGGCGCCAGTCGCAATAAAGCCTTAGTTGCCGTTAGTAGCGGTTTATTAAATCAAATGAGCCGCGATGAGGTTGAAGCCGTTTTAGCCCATGAAATAAGCCATGTTGCTAACGGAGACATGATTACTTTGGCTTTAATCCAAGGGGTAGTAAATACCTTTGTTATTTTCGCAGCCCGCTTAATTGCAGGGGCAATCGACAGTGCAACTAAAGACGAAGACGGTGAAGGCGGTTTAGGCACCATCGCTTATTTTGGCGTGGTCATCGCTTTAGAGATGGTATTTGGGGTACTAGCAAGTGTTGTGGTCGCTTACTTCTCACGCCAACGTGAATTTAAAGCCGACGAAGGCGCAGCTAAGCTAACGTCAAAGCATAAAATGCGCGCTGCGTTAGAACGTTTAAACCGTGGTAATGAGAGTCAGATGGAATCGAGCATGATGGCGCTTGGCATCAATGGCAAGCAAGGTTTCTCGCAATGGTTGATGAGCCACCCGCCACTTGAACAACGGATTAAAGCGTTAAGCTAAGTTGTGACAGCAGATCACGGTGACTATAAGGTACCGTGATCTGTATTAGATACAGTGTTTATTAAGCGTAATTTTTATCCGGTATTGTATTTATAACTCGGCTACCAACTCAAACTTCAATACTTTTCATAAAAACTCAGAAAATTACCTCATTTTATCAATAACGCAGTTTAGTGTTTAACCAAGTATTGCCCTTTCAGCCGCCAGTTTAAGGTTGGTTATTCCTCCGTTGATTTGGCAGCCTTATTCTTTTGGGCCCTTGCGATAACGACTTGAAATAACGTAACCGTAAGATAAAAGCAGCCGCCTATTATTAGCGCATAAAGATAGCTTAAATATCCCCACACACAGGCTTCTGAACGATACCCTGACAACTGACATACGAAGTAGATATCAACTATCACATATATCAGGGGCATAAGTGCTAATAAAAACACCTTCCAGTTCCTGTTCCATATCAGCACAGACAAACTAGTGATAAATAATAAAATCAGCAGCCACATCATCATTAAAACTTCCGAAATAGTGTTGTTAACTGGTCATTCAAAAGCCTAGGCAGCGACAGCTTAATTTATAAAGCCTCACTATCACGTTTTTTAGCAATGCCATGCTCACGCAGTTTATTGGCTATCGCAGTATGAGAGATCCCGAGCTTTTTAGCTAATAGTCGAGTACTCGGATAAGCGGGATACAAACGGCGTAATATATCCGCTTCAAATTGCTTGGTTGCCTGATCTAACGTGCCCTCGAAGCTGTCATCAAAATAACCAAAAGCTTGATTAAATGATGGTAGGCTCAAATGTTCAACCGTCAGTTCAAACGTATTGTCTGCCAAGCTAATACCGCTATATATTGCTTGTTTAAGCTGCCGCACATTACCTGGCCAGCCATAATTTAACAAATGTTCGCGACAAGGTTGAGATAGTCGCACCACTGTACTCGATAATTGCTGGCTGTAAATTTCAACAAAATGCTCCGCTAACCCTAAAATGTCTTTACGGCGTTGATTAAGCGGTAATAAATTAAGGCACAAACCATTAATACGATAATAAAAGTCTTCTCGCATTGCACCGGTGTGACATAACTGAGCTAAGTCTTGTTGCGAAGAACAGATGATCCGGATATCCGCCATCTTCTCAACGCTACTGCCAACTGCGCGGTACATACCGGTTTCAAGCAGCCCTAATAACATTACTTGTTGTGATAAGGATAACTCTGATATTTGATTTAAATAGAGCGTGCCCCCTTCACATTGAGCAAGTAAGCCCTGCGCTGCTGATGAAACGTCCTGAGCAAAACTTTGGTTTGGACTCGATTGGCCAAACAACTCCTGCTCGGTCGTTAATGGTGATAAGTTAGCACAATTGAGCACCAAAAATGGTTTGTCATGGCGTGAGCTCGCCGCGTGACAAGCACGCGCCAACAGTTGTTTACCACTGCCAGTTTGTCCTTGGATTAAAATGGGTGCTTGGCGTGCCGCAAATATTTCGGCCTGTTTAACTATGGTTTTCATCGCCCCAGATTTCGCAATGACCGAGCGAAAACTGTCACTACCATTGGTTGGATGACTGCGTTGATTAAGGGCATTATATTGCTTACCAATCCTAACCGATGATTTTAATATCACCACGGCACCGGTTAATATATCCGCCTCTTCTTCACCATCCGAAAAATAGACCGGCATGATTTCAGCTAAATATTCAATCGTTGCGACCGTCACCTTACACACTTGCGGCGTCACGTCAGCGGTGGATAGCCATTTACTAAATGAAAAGCCACTCACCCATTGTTGCAATGAGCTGGCGATTAATACCTGATCATGACATTGTAATAAGCTTATTCCTGCTTCATTGGCCCGAGTTATTTGCCCTTTGGCATCAATGGAAAAAATCGGATCAGGAATGGTTTTTAATAAAGTCAGTAAACCATAATGTTCTTGCTCAGAGGGTAAATGTGGCACCCGTCGTACATCATTGACGCCATCTATCTTTCGGATATTGAGCATCAGTAACTGAAAGTCACTGAATTCTAATTTTGGAAAGTGAACATAAATTCGACCGGTTTGATCAGCGTCGATAGCTCGCAGGTTAAGATCAAAGCTGGCCAATAACGCTAATATTTCTCGCGCAATGCCCAAACGGTTTTCACAAATAACTTCTAAGCGCACAATAGATCCTCAATGATTTGCAGAGTTCTATAGTGTAAACATATCTTTACTAATGATTCAAGGGGTTAACTTAAGGTAGGTCGGTAAACTTAGATCAATTTGATCAAGACAAGCAACCGAAAATGCCGACTCAAGGGTTTGAGTCGGCATGATAAGAGGCGCTGGGTTATGGCATCAAGATATCTTGATCAGCACCTTCTTTTTCAACTTCAACCGGAATTAAGTCTTCTTTGGTTATTCCTAGTCCTAGGGCGACCGAAGAAGCGACATAAATCGACGAATAAGTACCAACAAATACGCCAAATAACAAGGCCGTTGCAAATCCGTGGATTAAAGCACCGCCTTGTAAAAACAACGCCAACAACACAATAATAGTCGTTAGTGAAGTAATGAAAGTACGGCTTAAGGTTTGCGTTAATGAAATATCGATCACTTCACTAGGTGAACCAGTACGTAACTTTCTAAAGTTTTCACGAATACGATCCGACACCACGATAGTATCATTTAACGAATAACCTATAACCGCTAAAATAGCCGCTAATACCGTTAAATCGAACTCTAACCCCAAGACAGAAAATAAGCCTAAGGTAATGATAACGTCGTGTGCTAAGGCTGCTACAGCACCTAGCGCGAAACGCCATTCAAAACGTAACGAGACATAAATCATGATACAGATAAGCGCTGTTAGCATTGCTAAACCGCCTTTCTCGGTCAATTCGCCGCCAACTTTAGGGCCAACAAATTCGATCCGACGCATCTCAACTTGATCGCCAGTACCTGCTCTAAGCGCCGCAAGCACATCACTGCCAATCGTTTCATTGTTGATATCACCCCGGGGGGCTAAACGAACCAAGACATCACGCGGGCTACCAAAGTTTTGAACTATCGCGTCAGAAAATCCTGTTTCTGCCAGTACCGTTCTAATTTTTTTTAAGTCAGCATCTTGATTAAAGCCAACTTCAATCACGGTACCACCGGTAAAGTCTAATCCCAAATTTAGCTTATTAGTCGCTAGACTAAACACACTGGCGATTATCAACAGCACCGAGGCAGCCATGGCCACCTTACGTTGCTTCATAAAGGCGATAGTGGTTTTTGCTTTAAAGATATGGAACATCACAATCTCCTAAATTGATAATTTATCAATGCGTTTGCCACTAACATACCAGTTGACAATAGCGCGTGTTACTACTACTGCGGTAAATACCGAAGTAACAATACCGATTGATAACGTCACCGCAAAACCTTTGATCGGGCCAGCGCCAAACGAAAACAAAATAATAGCCGCAATCAAGGTCGTAATATTAGCATCGAAAATAGTCGAGAATGCCGCATCATAGCCATGATGAATTGCCTGCTGTGGCGAACGCCCCGCTGCAAGCTCTTCTCTGATCCGTTCAAAAATTAGCACATTAGCATCAACAGCCATGCCAACGGTTAAAACGATACCAGCCATGCCCGGCAACGTTAATGTTGCACCAGGGATCATTGACATCACCCCAATAATCAACACTACATTGACCGCCAATGCAATATTAGCAACTACCCCAAAACCACGGTAGTAAACCAACATAAATAGCAGCACAGCCATTAAACCGTAAGCGATTGCTGATGCGCCTAGCTCAATGTTCTCTTGCCCTAAACTTGGACCAACAGTACGCTCTTCAATAATTTGAATTGGCGCACGCAAGGCACCAGCACGCAATAATAAAGACAATGAGCGAGCTTCTGCTGGGCTATCAAGACCGGTAATCACAAAGTTACGACCTAAACGATCATTGATCGTCGCAACACTGATAACTTCCTCAACTTTCTTAAGGATTTTCTTACCGTTTTTGTCTATTTTACCCGTAGGTTTATACTCAATAAATACCGTAGCCATTGGCTTGCCAATATTATTCTTGGTGCCTTCGGACATTTTGTGGCCGCCCTTAGCATCAAGTTTAATACTCACTTCAGGTTGTGAAGATTGACTAAAGCCTGATTGTGCGCCCGTAATATGAGTACCACGCAGCATTATATCTTTCTTAAGCACCACAACACCGCCTTCACGACGTTGATAAAGCTTAGAGCCAGCTGGCACATTACCATTACTTTGAGCACGATCATCGACCATATGGAATTCAAGCGTCGCTGTGGCGCCTAAAAGCTCTTTGGCACGCGCAGTATCTTGAATACCTGGTAACTGAACAACGATCCGATCGTCACCCTGACGTTGTACATCAGGTTCAGCAACCCCTAGCTCGTTAACACGACTTCGAATAATCGTAATATTTTGTTCAACAGCTGCAAGCTTAGTCTCACGTAATAATTGATCACTCATCCGCGCACGAATAGCCAATGGCTCGGTGCTAGGTTGATGGAATACCGTGGTGCGGTAATTAGTCTTAAGCAATGATAAAGCGACGTCTAACGTCTTTTGATCACGAAACTTAAGGACCACACCATCAGAGTTGAGGCGAATTGATTTATAGCGGATTTTGTCTTGACGTAAATCAGACTTAAAATCCAACACCATTTGCTCACGCGTGGTTTTAAGTAAATCATTCATATCAACTTCCATCAGGAAGTAAATACCACCACGTAAATCTAAGCCTAGATTAAGTGGTGATGCGCCAATAGCATTTAACCAATCCGGTGTCGTCTGCGCCATATTAAGAGCGACAGTATACTTGTCACCTAGTAGGGCTATTGCAGCTTCACGTGCCTTAAGTTGATCTTTTAGTCCGTTAAAACGAACTAAAACCTGACCATTTTCCAGTACGGCTGACTTAACATCAAAATTACTGGTCAGTTTTCTTTGGATCCGTTCAAACGTTGGTAAATTAACATCTGCACCACGGATCCCAGATATTTGCAAGGCGTGATCCGGCTCATAAAGGTTGGGCGTCGCATAAAGCATGCCCACCAATACGGTCAAAGCAACCAGCAGGCTCTTCCATAATGGGTATTTATTTAGCATCTCAACTCCCTGAGTTATAGAGACTTCATTGTGCCTTTTGGCAATACAGCCGAAATGTAGTCTTTCTTGATGGTGACCGTTAAGTCAGTGCTAATATCAATGTGAACGTAATCGTTGTCTTCTGCGATTTTGCTAATTTTACCGATAAGGCCACCGTTTGTTAGCACTTCATCACCTTTAGCCATTTCTGACATGAGGTTTTTATGCTCTTTAACGCGCTTAGATTGTGGGCGATAAATCATAAAATAGAAAATAAGACCAAATACCGCAATCATGATAAGGCTTGCGTACTCGCCACCTGGTGCTGCCTGAGCGCCTTCTGCTGCCATCGCACTTGAAATAAACATAACTTCCCCTTTCTCTTATAATTAAAATTAAAAAATAACTGCGCCCTCATCACACGATTCGGGCAGTACCTCAATTAGCTGAGGTTAAAAGTCTAACTCTGGAACTTCTTTACCCTGGCGGGCATAGAACTGTTGGACATAGTCCTCGAGTTTGTTTTCTTCGATTGCACTGCGTAATTCCGACATAATACGCTGATAAAAGCGTAAGTTATGGATAGTATTAAGCCGTGCACCTAAGATTTCATTACATTTATCAAGGTGGTGTAAATAACCTCGACTGTAGTTTTTACAGGTATAACAATCACATTCACTGTCTAGTGGTGAAGCATCTGTTTTATGCTTAGCATTACGGATCTTAATGATTTCGGTGGTGGTGAATAAATGACCATTACGGGCATTTCGAGTTGGCATCACACAGTCGAACATATCAACGCCGCGTCGAACCCCTTCAACCAAATCTTCTGGCTTGCCAACACCCATTAAATAGCGTGGCTTATCTTGCGGTAATTTAGGTAAAACATGACGCAGGATCCGGTGCATGTCTTCTTTTGGTTCGCCAACAGCCAGTCCGCCAACCGCATAACCGTCAAAACCAATATTGGTCAAACCGTCCATTGAGATGTCGCGTAAGTCTTCATACACGCCGCCTTGGATAATACCAAACAACGCGTTAGGGTTTTCTAGTCGGTCAAATTCATTGCGCGAGCGCTGCGCCCAACGCAGTGACATTTCCATTGACTGCTTCGCTTCTTCCCAAGTTGCTGGGTATGGCGTACATTCGTCAAAAATCATCACAATATCAGAGCCAAGATCGTATTGAATGCTCATTGATACTTCAGCGTCCATGAAGACTTTTTCACCATTTATCGGCGAACGAAAATGGACACCTTCTTCAGTGATTTTACGCATAGCGCCAAGGCTAAAAACTTGAAAACCACCTGAATCGGTCAGGATTGGCCCCTGCCAATTCATGAAACCGTGTAAATCACCATGGGCACGCATAACTTCCATGCCAGGGCGTAACCACAGGTGAAAAGTATTGCCCAATAGAATTTCAGCGCCACTTTCAGTGACTTCTTCAGGCGTCATGCCTTTAACTGTGCCGTAAGTACCGACCGGCATAAAAGCTGGCGTTTCTACTGTGCCACGTTCAAACTGAAGTTGGCCTCGACGCGCGCGACCATCTGTATTAAATAACTTAAATTTCATAATTCACCTTGTCAGAGAAACAGTCTGACACTTTTACTACTATTGAGATAAGGGCGCCCAGTCAAAAAATCAAGGCCGCCCAATGATTAAATTATTGATTCGATTGCTTAGTTATAAACATCGCATCGCCGTAACTAAAGAAACGGTATTGCTGCGTAATCGCATGCTGATAGGCTGCCATGACATTATCGTAACCAGCAAAGGCACTAATGAGCATAATCAAGGTGGATTCAGGCAAATGAAAGTTGGTGACCATTGCATCAATGACCTTAAATTCGTAACCCGGATAAATGAATATATCACTGTCACCATAAAATGGTGCTAGGGGGGTGCCCTGCTCTGCTGCGTGCTTGGCAGCACTTTCAATCGAGCGAACTGACGTCGTCCCTACTGCAACTACACGACCACCACGCGCCTTCGCAGCATTGATTTGTTCGATAGTTTGCGGGGAAACTTCAATGTATTCTTTGTGCATTTTATGATCTAACACCGAGTCAACTTTGACTGGCTGAAAAGTACCTGCGCCAACATGCAAGGTGACAAACGCCACCTCGACACCTTTGGCGGCCAATTGGTCTAATAAGTCTTGATCAAAATGTAAGCCCGCTGTCGGGGCAGCGACTGCACCAGGATTCTTGTTATAAACCGTTTGGTAACGTTCTTTATCACTGTCTTCATCAGGGCGGTCGATATAAGGAGGTAATGGCATATGGCCAACGTCTTCCAATATCTCGAGCACGCTGCGCGGGTTGTCAAAATGCAATTCAAATAACGCATCATGGCGTGCGACCATGGTTACCTCAATCCCACCATCAAGAATGATCTTGCTGCCAGGTTTTGGTGACTTGCTCGCGCGAACATGCGCTAAAACAGAATGTTCATCAATAATACGTTCGATCAGGATCTCTAACTTGCCACCCGTGGCTTTACTGCCAAAGATGCGCGCAGGGATCACCCGAGTATCATTGAAAATCATTAGATCGCCGGCGTTAAGCTGGCCAACTAAATCAGGGAATTTACCATCAGTCAATTGACCGTTGTTACCATCAAGGGTTAAAAGGCGGCTCGCACAGCGCTGAGCTTGCGGATAACGGGCAATGAGTTCATTAGGCAGGTCGTAAGAAAAATTCGATACTTTCATCAATATAGTCAATCACAGTAATATAGCGGGGCTAGTCTATTATCGCCACTGCGATATAGCAAGCAATACAGACAATAAATCAGAGGCTATGATGACAAATTTAAGTAATTTAAATCACTTAATGCTAGCTCGAGGGCTATTTTAGTGGGTAAGACGGCTATAGAACAAAAAATGGGTTAAATCAGTACTAGCGGCTGTGCAATGAGACTAACAACTCAGCTTCGGCTCGTGGCAATTCACATTCACGAACAATTTCATCGACATCGGCACCGCGTTCAACCAGTTTCATCGCATGGCTGTATAAACGGGATTGTGGATCGTGATATTGAGACTGAGACACAATTTCGTCTTGACGCTCAATCGCCTGAGCTAACTTGCCTTCAACTTCCTGAACTCTTGAACCAACCCCTAGCGAACCACATCGTATTTCATGAAGCTCAGTTTTTAGATTGGCGATTTGACGCTGTTGCTCTTTAAATAGTAATTTAAGTGCCTCCACCTGCCGCTTAAAGCGACGATGGCTCCACCAATTAAAACTAAAAAGCAACACCATGAGCAAAGCGCTTGAACTGACAACAATATCAATCATCATTACTACTACTCATGATCAAACTACAGCTCGGATTAGAACGATGACAATTCATCCCACTCTTCATCACAGAGCAATTTATCCAGATCGACTAAAATCAGTAATTCATTGTCGCGGTTGCAAACACCACGGATAAATTTAGCGCTATCGTCTGTACCAACATTTGGCGCAGGCTCAATTTCTGACGCTTTCATATAAACAACTTCAGCGACACTGTCGACCAAAATTCCAATCACCTGTTTATTAGACTCAATGATCACAACCCGAGTATTATCGGTTATTTCGTCCGGCATTAAGCCAAAACGTGCACGAGTATCGATGACAGTAACAACATTACCACGCAAATTGATAATGCCTAACACATAACTCGGTGCACCTGGTACCGGCGCTATATCTGAGTAACGTAACACTTCTTGAACTTGCATAACGTTAACACCGTAAGTCTCATTTTCTAAACGAAACGTTACCCATTGTAATACTTCATCATTATCCACTTTAGTTCCTGCGATATCTTTTTCTATACTCATTTGAACGTTCCTCTGATTGCATACGAGACATTAGCCATTATTATCACTTAACAATTGGACTAATGCATCTACGGCTAATAAGCCACACATCCGTTGTTTTACTGTTCCGGCCAACCATGGACTTTTTTTAACACCAGTTCGCCATTTTATATCTTCGTAACTTAAGGTACAGCTGTCGATAAGCTCCTCACACAAAAGCCCCCAATTACTGTCTCCTAATACAATAATATACTTATAATTTAACGATTGTTCTAGTTCGGATTGGTCTTTTTCGTCGAATATGTACTTTACAGTATCGATAACACTGATATTTTCGGCTCGTTCGACCTGAACACCATGAAACCAACTCGGTTTACCAATTAATTTGGTGACCTCGCGCAATGGATAAATTCCACGTAATTTAATCAATGGCACCGCCATTGTGACTCCGGCGACCTTAAAATATAACACAGGAAAAGACTCTGCCATTTCCGATTCTAAGGTATTGGTCTCTAACGGCGAAACAACCAACGACTTAATAACATCAGGTGTCTCTTCAACGGGAGTGACCACAGCTACATCAGGCTCAGCTACATCGGCCTGAACTAGATTTACCGTTAACGGTTGCGGCAACGTTTGCTCAAGCTCATCGCTAATAATAATTTCTGGTGCCGTTTCACTGACCGCAGCGAGTAAATCAGCCAAAGGCTTTTGTTCTAACTCTCTAACCGGTTCACTATCTTCTAACAAGGTCGAAAAAAAATCGGTAATTACCTTTGTTGAACGTCTATTCATGCCTGTTACCTCACCAACTTTTTCGGTTGGGCACGATCAAGCGACATTAAGTAATTTAATAACTGCCCATAAGCAACCACACCACGACTTCTCGGTTTAAATTGTGGCAAGGGTAAATGACGCTCACTGGCATCACGAAATTGGGTGTCAACCGGGATCACTAAATCCCAAACTCGATCGCCGAACTCCTGACGCATTTTTTCTAAAGACTCTGGCGCTGCTTTAGTGCGCCGATCGTACATTGTCGGTAATATCGTGTAACTGTAATCGTTGTTTTTCGAGCGCTGCATAATCAATAAGGTTTTAATCATCCGTTCAAGCCCTTTAAAGGCCAGATATTCAGTTTGCACCGGGACTAAAACACGACTACTGGCCGCGAGTGCGTTTACCATTAATACACCTAATACTGGCGAGCAATCGACAATGGCGTAATCATACTTGTCTTCAACAAAAGACAAGATTCGCTTTAAAATGAGCCCCATGCCTTCTTGATGTCCAAGTTCCCGGTCAATGGTCGCCAGCGCCATCGATGACGGAATTAAATCAAGGTTTTCGACTTGAGTATGCAAGATCACCTTATCAAGAAAACGGCTGGTGAATTTAGCCGGGCAGGTAAACAAATCATACAAGGTATATTGCAACTCATCACAGTCATAACCTAATGAAAAACCCATCGATGAATGCGGATCAATATCGACTAGCAGTACTTTTTTGCCACGCTTAGCCATCAGCCCAGCGAGTGTTATCGCGGTTGTTGTTTTACCAACCCCACCTTTTTGATTCGCGACGGTCCAGACTTTCACCCGGCTATTCCTCATCCCTTGTTGTAATACGTAAGCCACCGTGGGGTAGCTCAATAATTTTTACTTGATTGTCTGTCGCAGGTGCAATCACCGCTGTTTTAAGAGCAGGTGTGACCGATGCAACAGCAATAACCGGTTTTGCTGGCGGCTGCCAGGCATAACGACTAACAGCAATCACCACCCGGCGATTACTTGAACGGGTTTGCTCATCAATATTCGCCACTTTGGGTTTATACTGGCCGTAAGCTTCAATAGCTAAGCGCTGCGGCGCAACCTCTAACTGCTGTAGCAGTTCAACAATTGCGCTGGCTCGGGCAGAGGACAACTGCCAATTGGATTTAAATTGTTCATTGTTGATCGGTTGGTCATCGGTATATCCCCTGACATGAACAAAATTATTCGCAGGTGCAATGGTCTTAACGACCTTTCTCAGTAAATCAATCGTCGCAGGACGAGTCGCCGCACTGGCACTGCCAAATAACAAGCCGCCGCTAAATTCGATAGTCAACCAATTATCGTCTTGTTCTATCTTGGCATACCCATCTTCAAGCACTTCGAGCAAGTCGGTTTGTAACTTTTCAACCATTGATGAAAAAGGTGTGCCTTCGTGCTTTTTGTCTAAATTAATTAATTGACTATCACCTTCGACCGGCTCAGTGCCAGCCTCATCGAGTAAGCCTTTGTTAAATAGCTGAACTTCTAGCAGCTGATCGCTTGAGTCTAGTAACGAATCACTGACATTATTGAGTTGATTACCCAGTGCACCTTGTTTATCTTGGCCATCTAAATGAAATATGGTGCCAAATGACTGAGATAAAATTGCGTAATTTTCTTCTTTAACAATTGCAAAAGCGTACAACACCACAAACACCGCAAATAACAATGTCATGTAATCTGCGTATGAGATTAGCCAACGTTCGGTATGAGTATTGTCTTGTAATGAACTACGTCGTTTGCTGTTAAATACCATAGTTAACTCGATAAGCATCGAGACGGCGCTTGAGTATTGTTGGGTTTTCACCCTGATTAATTAACAGTACACCTTCAAGTACCATTTCATAATAAAGTGCTTGTTGAAACACCAAGTTGCGCAGTTTATGGTGAATTGGTAAATATAATAGATTTGCAAAACCAACCCCGTAAATAGTCGCGACAAAGGCGGTAGCAATACCACCACCAAGCGCTTCTGGTTGATCGAGATATTGCATCGACTGAATTAATCCAAGTACCGCACCGAGAATTCCCAATGTTGGACTATAGCCGCCCATTGCCTCAAATACTTTAGCGCTATGGCCTAATTCATCACGTTTAAAGAAAATACGTGTTTCTAAGGTTTGTCTAATGTGCTCAGGGTCAGTACCATCAATAAGCAACATTAAGCTTTCGCGGATCATTGGATCTTGTTCCGCTTCAAGCTCGTTTTCAAGGACTAAAAAACCATCACTACGGGCAATATGCGACCAACGAGTCATCGTTTCTACCCGCTGATCGATTGCCAGTTGCGGCGGCCAAACAATCCATTTTAGCATCACAAAGCTACGCTTAAATTGATGCCAAGGCGTTTGGATCATAACGGCAGCTATAGTACCTAACACCACAATTAACAACGCAGGCAAGTTATAAAGTGCGGCAATTGCCCCACCTTCTAACATGTGGCCACCCACCACAGTCGCTAGGGCAAGTATAAGACCAATAACGCTGAGTCTATCCACTAGTCATCTCTTTAACAATCGCAGCGCCAATATCCGATATTGAGAAAACTTGATCCGTTAAACCTGCTTTAGCAACTGCTTGTGGCATACCATACACCACACAGCTTGCTTCATCTTGAGCCCAAACTGAGCCACCTTTGCTGGCAAGTAATCGAGCCCCATCACAGCCGTCAGATCCCATGCCAGTTAATACGACGGTCAAGACTTTGCCTTCGTTATTTTTAGCAATAGATGCAAAAGCGACATCCGCACTGGGTTTATAATTTAAATGATCTGGTCCAGGTGTCACTTTAAGCCGCCGACTTCGTTCTAGCAACATTTGCTGGCCGCCGGGGGCTAAATAAGCGAAACCAGGTTTTAACATATCGCTATCTTGTGCTTCTTTCACCGAGATTTTACATAATCGATTAAGGCGCTCAGCAAAAGCGCCCGTAAAAGCCGCCGGCATATGCTGGATTAAAATTATAGGATACGGGAAATTCGCTGGTAATTTTAACAAAACTTCCTGTAATGCTACCGGACCACCAGTTGACGATGCGATAGCCAACAGACTATATCGTTTGCCACTGGCTTTAAAACTGGTCAACTCGTTCTTTTTAGCGACGTTACGCTCAACCGTTGGTTTAATTGCACGACTACGCAGTGATGTTGCTGTCGTAACATCTGGTACAGCGGTTCGCGCAGTTCTAACAATTGGTCGCACTACCATACGTGGCAGGCGCTTACCGACAATAGCACGAATGCGATTGGTAATTAATTCCGCCGCAACTTTACCTGTTCCTGCGATTTCTTCAAATTTCTTCGGCAAAAAATCAGCAGCCCCAGCATCAAGCGCATCTAACGTCGCCTTCGCGCCATCATGAGTCATTGATGAAAACATTAATATTGGCATTGGTTGCTTATTCATGATTTCACGAACAGCTGAAATACCGTCTAACACTGGCATTTCTATATCCATCATCACAACATCGGGCTTTAGTCTTAGCGCTTTGTCGACGCCTTCCCGACCATTTTTTGCAAAGTCAATTACCTCCATATCAGCCGTCGATTCGATAATTTCACTAATGCGACGACGAAAAAAATGAGAGTCATCGACTATCAAAACCTTAATACTCATTAATAGGTCACCCTCCGACCGATTATATTGATAAAACACACTGTTAGTATTGCGATGAAAGTATCATAAGCTCACACAGCTGAGAACTTTACACATACAGACGTAAAGCTCTCAAGACTAACGCGAGTTATGCATATTTATTCAACAAACCACCAATATCAATGATCAGCGCGATACTGCCATCACTGGTAATTGTTGCACCAGATATACCTGGTGTACCGTGTAATAATGCACCTAGCGGCTTAATGACCACTTCTTCTTGTCCTACCAGACCATCAACAACAAATCCGACATGCTGTGGACCAATTTGAACAATCACGACATGGCCGCCCTGGCTTGTATCGTTACAACCTGCAACTTTTAGCCACTCACCAAGGTAAAATAATGGAATAGCTTTACCGCGAACGACGATGGTTTGTCGACCGTCAACCATATTAGTCTTAGATAAGTCTAAATTAAATATTTCGCTAACTGCCGCTAAAGGCAATGCAAATGGCTGCTTACCAATGGTTACCATTAAGGTTGGCATAATTGCTAAGGTCAGTGGCACCGTGATATCTAACGTGGTGCCGACACCTCGTTCTGACGTTATCTTAACCGTGCCGTTTAGCTGGGTGATTTTAGTTTTCACTACATCCATGCCAACACCACGACCAGAAATATCAGAAATTTCTGTTTTGGTTGAAAAACCAGGGGCAAAAATCAAATTAAAGGCTTCTTCATCTGACATTCTAGCCGCAGCATCTTCATCGAGTACACCACGAGTAACCGCAATTGATTTGAGTTTCTCAGGATCCATGCCGGCGCCATCATCGACAATCGACAATTTAATATGATCACCTTCTTGCGACGCTGACAATATAATGGTGCCGTTACGTGATTTACCTGCTGCTTGTCGATCATCTGGCATTTCAATACCGTGATCAACCGAGTTACGCACTAAGTGAACCAAGGGATCGGCCAAAGCCTCAACCAAATTTTTATCAAGATCGGTGTCTTCACCAACCATGTTTAAAGTTATGTCTTTTTCCAGTTTTCGGGCCATGTCTCGAACAACCCTAGGGAAACGTCCAAAGACCTTCTTGATTGGCTGCATTCGAGTCTTCATGACCGATCCTTGCAGATCAGCAGTGACCATATCAAGATTCGCGACAGCCTTAGACATTTCTTCATCGCCACTGGCTAAACCTAAACTAACCAAACGATTACGAACTAAAACCAACTCACCGACCATGTTCATAATTTCATCAAGACGAGCAGTATCAACACGAACGGTAGTCTCGGGTTTAGGAGCCGGAGTAGCACCGCCTGATTTTTTCTCACTAACTGCAGCTTTAGGCGCAGGCGCCTTAGGTGCAGATGGTTTAGGCTTAGATACAGGAGCCGCTGGTTTAGGCACTGCGGCTTTAACAACTGATTTAGCTGTTGCCGCTGCTTGTTTTTTATTGTCTATTTCATCAAGCATCGCTTCAAATTCAGCGTCGGTGATTTCATTATCACTGGCAGCGACTGTCGGCGTACTGACTTTTTCAACAATCGAATTAACAGAGCTAGGCGCTTGCTTAGCACCGTGCAGTTGATCAAGGAATGCTTCAAATTCTTCGTCTGAAATGTCGTCACCAGCAGGAGGAGCAATCACTGGGTCTGGCTTTTTATTACCATGCAACTCGTCTAATAATGCTTCAAACTCTTCGTCTGATATTTCTTCATCTGAAGTAGCACTAACACTTGTTGAACTAACAGCAGCTGTAGGTTTGGCCTGATGAAGTTCATCGAGTAATGATTCAAACTCATCATCTGATATTTCCTCATCACTTGTTGCAACGTCTTGTGCAACAACTTCAGGTACAGGTGCAGCCGCGGCAGGCTCACTGCCTTCAGGATGGCTTAAACGCGCAAGTTCAGAAAGTAATTGTGGCTCGGCAGGTGAAAGAGGCTCACGTGCCTGAACTAAGGTAAACATGTCATTAATACTATCAAGACCTTCTAGTATAACATCCATGAGTTCAGCAGAAACACTGCGCTGATTCGTTCGTAATAAATCAAAGATATTCTCGGCGCCATGGCAGACATCGACTAGGTCTTTCAACCCCATGAAACCAGCACCACCTTTAATGGTATGGAATCCCCGGAATATAGCATTAAGTAATTCAGAATCATGCGGGTTATTTTCTAATTCGACCAGCTGTTCCTGTAATAATTCTAATATTTCACCAGCTTCAATTAAGAAGTCCTGGAGTATATCTTCATCGACATCAAACGACATAGGTTAGTGTCCTTTTAAAAACCAAGGCTAGAAAGTAAATCATCAACTTCATCCTGCCCTGACACCACATCGTGTTGTTTAGCACTAGGCACTACAGGACCATCAGCAATTATGCAATTATCGATTCGTTCAACCACGGTATTATCTTGGTGCTGACCAAATACTTTTAGCAAATTAATGAGATTTTCTTCAACATCTTGGACTAAATCTGAAATTTTATATAATACTTGACCAGTAAGATCTTGGAAGCCTTGGGCTAATAAAATCTCGTTAAGTTTGCTATTCAATATTTCAGCATCTGTAACCGATTCAGTAAAATATTGATCTAGTTTTTCTCTTAGCTCACGAAACTCGCCAACCTTAATCTTGCAACTTTTTAAACGCTCCCAAGACGGTTGGATTTGAACAACCTGCTCCCGATGTTTTTGAGCTAACGGGATACAATCATCAACTGCATCCATCGTTTGAGTGGCTGCTTTAGCCGTCATATCAACAACATATAACAGGCGTTCTTTAGCATCGGGCAAAGAAGAATTGACCATTGAAGAGAAACTGTCATCTAGACTAAAATCAACTACAGAATCATGTAGCTGCCTAGTGACCTTACCAATCTCTTCAAAAAGTTCTTGTTGCATATTTCGGCTGAGCTGCTCAAACAATCCATTAGCACTGGTAACATCTCCCTGTTCCAGAAAAATAACTAACTGATTTGCCTGTTCTAACGAAATGTGCGAAAGCTTTTCATCATCCATATTTATATCCATTAATATGTTGGTTAAGACTCAATTCGCTGAAATATTTTATCGAGTTTCTCTTTTAAAGTACCCGCAGTAAAAGGTTTAACAATGTAACCATTAACACCAGCCTGAGCTGCTGCAATAATTTGTTCTCGTTTTGCTTCAGCTGTTACCATCAATACTGGTAAATGCTTCAAACTATCGTCGGCACGAATATGCTTTAACAAATCGATGCCTTGCATGCCAGGCATATTCCAATCTGTTACCACAAAATCGAAATCACCATCTTTAAGCATAGGCAAGGCTGTTTGACCATCATCAGCTTCGAAGGTATTTGTTAACCCCAGATCGCGTAACAGGTTTTTAATAATTCTTCTCATGGTTGAAAAATCATCAACAACCAAGATTTTCATTTTTTTATCCAAAATATTCTCCAATTTATAACTGCATTGTCCTTATGCAATCAATTCCATTCACGCAGACGTTGCTTTAATCTGATTACTGCTTGCGAGTGGATTTGACTAACCCTCGACTCACTTACACTTAATACTTGCCCTATTTCCTTTAGGTTTAATTCCTCATCATAATATAACGATAACACAAGCGCTTCCTTTTCAGGTAATCCACGAATAGCTTGCGCTAATGCCGATTGAAAACGATCTGATGCCATTACATTAAATGATTCATTATGTGATTGATCGCCATCGGCAACAATCACATCTTCAGAAACACCTAGGTCTTCAATGCCTATTATTTTTCCTGATACTATATCATTAAGCATTTGGGCATATTCGTCTAGACTTATTCCCAATTTTTCTGAAATTTCATAATCATGAGCCGGTCGACCAAGCTCTTTTTCCAAACTATCGATAGCTGCAAGTACCGCTCTATTATTACGATGAACCGAACGAGGGACCCAATCACCACGGCGAATATCGTCAAGCATAGCCCCCCGGATCCTAATGCCAGCAAAGGTTTCGAAACTAGCACCTTTGTTCGCATTAAAGTTTTTAGCCGCTTCCAATAACCCGATCATGCCTGATTGAATTAAATCATCGAGCTGAACATTTGCTGGTAACCGACCTTTTAAGTGATGGGCAATTTTTTTGACTAAACCAGCATGACTCATAACGAGTTGATCGTCATTATGGTATGAGTTGCGATAAGCCGCTGCCACTTTATTCACCAAAGGCATCTCTGTGTGGTTGATTATTACGCACTAACTGCTCAATAAAAAACTCTAAATGGCCACCAGGCTGACTAGGAATTGGCCAGCTGTCGACCTTGCTTGCTAATTTTTTATAGGCCAAACTTGCCGGTGACTGTGGAAAAGTTTCAATCACCAGCTTTTGTTTACGCACTGAACGACGGACATTTTCATCAAAAGGAATAATTGCTGAGAGTTCTAACGCGACATCTAAAAAGCGATCAGTGACTCGTGTCAGCTTGGCAAACAATTCTTGTCCTTCACGCAAGTTGCGTACCATATTGGCCACAACTTTAATTCTAAATACGCCGTGCTCACGACTAAGCAACTTAATTAACGCATAAGCATCGGTGATTGAAGCGGGCTCGTCACAAACTACCGCCACAACATCCTGTGCCGCGCGTGAAAAGCTCAATACCATATCGGATATGCCTGCAGCAGTATCGACTATCAAGATATCAAATTCGGTTCTCATTTCACTAAAGGCACGGATTAAACCGGCATGCTGCGCAGGAGAAAGCTCGACCATGCTCTGCGAACCTGAAGTGGCAGGAATAATAAAAATACCTTTAGGGCCGTGAATAATAACGTCATCGAGTTCACACTCGCCCGATAATACATGCGATAAATTTCTTTCGGCACGTAAACCTAGCATCACATCAACATTCGCTAAACCAAGATCGGCATCTAATACCATGACTTTTTTGCCTTGCTCAGCAAGAGCTACTGCCATGTTAAGTGAAACATTGGTTTTACCAACACCACCTTTTCCGCCTGTGATTGCGATAACTTTAATCATTTTTGACTGATTCATTTTTCTTAAACCGCTTGCTTGATCCACGTATTATGCCTACCTGTTAAAACTAACAAATTGTGCTGGCGACGATGCAACATTTTGTTGCTTGCCATCGTTGCCTAGCTGTTCTATAACGCCGTTAACTAATGCATTGATATCAACGACACCAATATCCTCAGGAACGCGTTGACCATTAGTAACATATCCTATCGGTAAGGAATTGCCAATGGCAACACTTATTACTTCACCGGCCCCTAATGCTTCGTCCATTTTAGTCATGATACATCCGGCTATCGGAATTTTTCTAAATTGTTCTATTGCTTCTTGCAGTACTTTACGTTGTGCAGTTGCCGGCAAGACTAGATAACTACGAATATTAACATGACTGCTATTAACTAAGGTAGATAATTGCTCACTCAGTCGTAAATCACGCTGTCCCATTCCTGCCGTATCGATAAGCACCAATCGCTTATTACGTAACTGGTACAGCGCATCAGCTAGCTGTTGCGCGTCTTTAGCCACCTTGACCGGACAACCCAAAATCTTGCCATAGGTATTAAGTTGCTCGAAAGCACCAATACGATAACTATCGGTAGTAATTAAGGCTACTTGCTCACTGCCATAAGCCATTGCATAACGCGCGGCTAATTTAGCAATGGTCGTGGTTTTTCCAACGCCAGTAGGCCCAAGTAGTGCCACGACCCCACCTTGCTCTATCACGTCATTATTGGTGCTCAATAAACGTTTAAAGATAGAATTAGCAATCGCTTGCTTAGCGATTTCAAGCGAACTATTAGGCGGAATATCAAGCACCAATTGTTCGGCAATTGTGACATCAAAGCCAGCATCCACTAACTGGGTCGACAATATTGAACGAGTCGGATCACGCCGCGCAACATCTTGGCTTACCAGCCCATTAACTTGATGTTGCAATAACTGGCGCATTGATGCCATTTCTTGGCGCAACTGCTCAATCGCCTGGTTGTTACCGTCGCCACCGAGTGAACTCGCTTGAGTCGCACTAAACTGACTGGGTCCCTGATGATTAAATCCAGTGCTATTGACCTGATTGAGCGATGCCTGAGGGGTCATCGTACCCGTTTTAGCCCAATCTGGTAATGGACTGTGGTTATCGGGTTGGCGCCGCTCTAGCGGTGTCATAACCTGCTCATATTTACCGGCCTGACTATTATTTAGATTAGGATTAGCGACAGAGTTAGGCACGCGGTCATTGGCAAGAAATTGCTCTGCTTGAACCTGTATTTGTTGCTTAACTAAGCGCTCTTGAAACCCTGATAGAGAAACTTGATCATCGATAACTTCACGCGTATTAGGCTTCGCCATTGCACTGGAATTAAGACTGGCATTAGCACTGACATTAGCGCTCGGAGCAGCCTTATCACCCGCTGACTGATTTTTTGCTGTGTTAGCAAATGGATTTAAATCTGGCTTTTCAGCCACTATTTTAGCCGCATGAACGGTACTTTTAGGAATAGCAGCAATATTATCGTCATCAACGGCAGCCACTATCTCAACCCCGCCATCCACTTTTTTATTAGACATAATAATGGCGTCAGGACCTAACGCTACCTTAATTTCATCCAATGCTGAACGAATGTCTTTTGCAAAAAAGCGTTTAATTTTCACTGTAATACCTCAAACTATTGCCCGACCGAACTAACAATTTTTATTTGTTTATCATCGGGTATTTCCTGATAAGACAACACACTTAAACCAGGGATAGTATTTTTTACAAACCTTGAAAGCGTTGCACGTAATACTCCTGAAGTTAACAGGATCGCAGGCATACCTTCAAGTTCTAATTGTTCTGTCGCCTGTACGAGTGAACTTTGCAAGCGTTCCGCCAGTCCAGGCTCCATACCAGCAGCATCACCACCGGAGGTTTGCATAGATTGATGCAACATCTGTTCCAGATCTGGCGCTAAGGTTATCACAGATAACTCATCACCTACACCATTGATTTCTTGAACTATTAATCGCTTCAGTGCAATACGTATTGCCGCAGTTAATACGTCAGGTTCTTGACTACGAACGCCATATTCAACCAATGTCTGTACTATAGTTCGTAAATCCCGGATCGGGACCCCTTCATTTAATAAATTTTGTAACACCTTAACCACAACGCCTAATGACAGTGTATCTGGGATCAAGCCTTCAACGAGTTTTGGATACTGACGTTGTAAAATATCCAATAAATTTTGAACTTCTTCATGACCTAATAATTGGGCTGCGTTATTCGTTAACAACTGGCTCATGTGAGTAGCGACGACCGTTGCGGCATCAACTACTGTATACCCTAGCGTTTGTGCATGCTCTCGTTGTTCAGGTTTAATCCACACGGCTTCTAGACCAAAGGCGGGATCAGTGGTTGTAGCCCCTTCAATAGTGCCAAATACTTGCCCTGGATTAATTGCCAGCTCATTATCATGACGAATTTCCGCTTCACCTATCGTTACACCCATCAGTGAAATTCGGTAAGTATTAGCATTGAGATCTAAATTATCTCGGATATGCACTGCTGGCACTAAGAAACCGAACTCTTGCGACAGTTTTTTACGCACCCCTTTTATCCGCGACAGTAATTCACCACTTTGACTGATGTCGACCAACGGGATCAACCGATAGCCTACTTCAAGTCCAATGACATCAACTTGACTCACATCATCCCAACCAAGTTCTTTAACCGGTTCAGCGGCTCGTTTGGCCCCAACACCATCGGCACCTGCACCGCCAACAGCGGCTACTGCAGTAGCGGTTTTGCCTTTTGAGTGGAGCAAATAACCTATACCAAGACTGAGGCTGGCCATTGACAAAAAGGCAAAATGAGGCATTCCTGGCACAACGCCCATGGTGAATAAGACACCGCCGGCGACTATCAATGCCTTAGGATCTTTAAGCATTTGATTAAAAACAATAGTGCCCATCGACTTAGCTTCATTTTGGCGGGTTACCATTAAAGCCGCGGCAATCGACAATAATAAAGAAGGTATTTGTGCCACCAAGCCATCACCAATGGTTAATAACGTGTAAATTTCGATCGCTTCATTAAATGTTAAACCATGCTGGACCATGCCAATGACAAAACCACCAAGGATGTTGATCACCAAAATAAGCATGCCCGCTATCGCGTCGCCTTTTACAAATTTTGAGGCACCGTCCATCGAGCCATAAAAATCAGCTTCGCGAGTCACTTCACCACGACGGTCACGTGCTTGTTCTTGATCAATAATACCGGCATTAAGATCGGCATCTATCGCCATTTGCTTGCCAGGCATCGCGTCGAGTGTAAAGCGCGCGCTGACCTCTGCAATACGCCCTGCACCTTTTGTAACAACCGCAAAATTAATAATTACCAGAATCAAAAAAACCACTAAACCAACGGCATAATTACCGCCAATGACTACCGAACCAAAGGCTTCAATAACCTTTCCTGCGGCATCTCCTCCTTCATGGCCTTCGAGTAAAACCAACCGGGTCGACGCGACATTCAATGCCAGCCGTAATAACGTCGCAATAAGCAGGACACTGGGAAAAGAAGCAAAATCAAGCGGACGTAGTGCATAAATTGCAACTAAAAGCACCACCAATGATAAGGAAATATTAAAGGCAAACAACACATCGAGCAAAAATGTTGGCATCGGTAAAACAACCATGCCTAGTGCCGCTAACACGAACAGCGGCGTGCCGATGCCTTTAATGACAGCTATATTGTCTGCAAATATTTGTGCGAATTTGGCTTTAATATCCATCAAAAAATTATACCTAACAGCAGCTGTTATGAAAAATTGCATTTACTTAATACATTTATAACATCATTAAGCAAATATTGGACCAATATTTTACCTCAAAACAGCTAGAATAACCTCACAAATAACAACGAACTACCAATTAATATTACCCACTCAACAGCGTCATTAAAATGTCAGGTCACCAAGATGATAACAAGCTGTAGCAACCAGTAAGCCAATTACATTAAATTGATGGTCTTGTCGTGCGCAAAGAAAATTGATTTCGACTTGGATGTCGACATTAGGGCAATGCGTTAGCCCATAGACGAGCGTAATTAAGAATCAAAGCAACGACGCATTAATGGGACTACGATAAGCCAATGCTCTGACAAAATATCGGTCGTGTTAATGCTTTAATTCGTCTGGAATATCAAACTCGCGGGGTAAGGAAGTTGGTCTGCCACCACGGCGTTTTTTAAATTGTTCCAGTTGGTAAACGTATGCCAGTATTTGTGCGACAGCCCCAAACAAACCGTCGGGTATTTGTTCTTCGATCTCAGTGGTATGATAAATTGCCCGCGCTAATGCAGGAGTCGCTACAATAGTCACGTTGTGTTCGCGCGCAATATCTCGAATTCTAAATGCCATATGATCAGCACCTTTAGCGACCACTGTCGGCGCCCTGTTACCATTTTGATCATACTTAAGTGCCACTGAGAAATGCGTTGGGTTAGTCACAATCACATCCGCGGTCGGGATATCCTGCAGCATTCGTCGCTGTGATATTTCACGCTGAATTTGGCGCTGACGGCCTTTGACTTCTGGCTTACCTTCGGTGTTTTTATATTCGTCTTTTACGTCTTGCAGCGTCATTTTTAGTTCGTCATTGTGTTTCCAGATTTGATACGGGGCATCAACAAGTGCAATCAGCAATAATGAGCAACACAGTAAAATAAACATCCATAACAAAATATCCAAAGCGCCCAGCACATTCAATGGAAAAGCGGTTTGGCTCAGTTTTAAAATTAACGGAAAATAATGGCTGAGTAAGGCCCAGGCTAATGTCGCGATAACCCCAAACTTGGCGATAGCTTTAGTCAGTTCCACTAACGCCTGAACCCCAAACATCCGTTTCAATCCTTTGGGTATGCTCATTTTTGACAATTTGGGGCTAGCGGCATCGGCACTAAACGTAATGCCACCTAACGCGACACTGCCGATAAAAGCGGCGACAAATACCGTGCATATAAACCCCATTAATGGCCAGGCTATAGTCCGCATTACTTGCGCCCACATTAAGCCAAATTGAGAGGTATCAAAGGCCTGTTCGCGTTTAAGGCTGAGCAATTGGTGCATGACATCGAACAACGATTTGGCGATTGCTGTGCCAAAAATATACATGCCAACCGCCGACGCTATTAGGACTGCTGCTGTAGCTAGTTCTTTAGATCGAGGAACTTGGCCTTTTTTTCGCGATTCAGCTAATCGCTTGGGTGTCGCTTGTTCTGTTTTTTCCTGCCCGGTTTCTTCAGCCATTTAAAACTCGCATTTTGTTGCAATCAGTTCACACATTAAACCCAAAGCCCTAACCCACTGAGTATCAAAATGGGCCATGACCGATTCAAGTGTTAGCCATAATACCGTTAAACCGGCCAACATGGTGACCGGAAAACCAATCGCAAAAATATTTAATTGAGGCGCAGCACGGGTTAAAATACCAAATGAAAAATTGATTAACAACAAAGCAACGATCGCCGACATTGACATTGCTAACGAGGCCGTGAACATCCAGCGGCCCCACACCGCTAGCTTTTCAAAACTAGCTCTTGATAAACCATTGAATCCTATCGGCAGGGTTTCAAAACTTAAGATCACCATCTTTATCATCGCCAGATGGCCGTCTACCGTAAAGAAAATCAAGGTCGCTAAGATAAGAAAAAATTGACCAACCACCGGGACTTGTTGTCCAGAAGCAGGATCAACCATCGACGCAAAACCTAAACTGGTTTGCATACCGATGATTTGGCCCGTTAGTACGAATGCCTGCATCACCAGTAATGAGACAAAACCCAAAGCAATGCCAATTAATATCTGCTGAGCAATAATAATAAAGCTGCCTAACGAAAATAATTGCACGTCTGGCACGGGGCCCAAGGCAGGCACCACCGCAATAGTGACCGCGACTGAATAAACCAGTCGGATTTGCATCGGCATATTACGACTGCCAATACCCACCATCACCATAAACATGCCGGCAATCCGGCAATACGGCCAAATATAACTGGCCAACCATGCCATCATGGTATGCTCATAGAGTTCCATTGGTTAACCAATAACCCGCGGGATTTCATTGATTAGTCCAATCATAAAATCCATTAAGGTTTGAGTAAACCAATGCGCGCCAATAATCAGCGTCATTAGTGTCATCATCAAGCGTGGTAAAAAGCTTAATGTTTGCTCGTTAATTGAGGTTGCGGCCTGAAATACCGCGACAATCAAACCAACCAGTAGGCTGGGCACCACAATAGCGGCCACAATAATCATTACAACAAATAAAGCTTCTCTAAAAATACCAACAAAGACTTCAGGAGACATACTGGACCTTCCTTTAGTTAAACGCGCTGTGGCTTACAGCAATGGCCAGTGCCAAGTCAGGCGCCTAAACCAAAACTAGTAGCTAAGGTACCCATCACTAGGGCCCAGCCATCAACTAACACAAATAACATCAGTTTAAAGGGCAATGAAACGATCATCGGCGATAACATCATCATGCCCATTGCCATCAAGACACTGGCCACCACCAAATCAAGCACTAAAAAAGGAATAAATAACATAAAACCAATTTGAAATGCGGTTTTTAATTCACTGGTGATAAAGGCCGGAATTAAAATAGTCATTGGGGTTTTTTCAGCACTTTCGATATCTTGACGACCAGAGATCTCAAGGAAAGTAGCAATGTCCTTATCTCTAGTCTGCGCTAGCATAAACTCGCGAATTGGTATTTGCGCCTGTTCAAAAGCAACTATGGTGGTGATTTCTTCATTTAAATAGGGTTGAAGCGCATTATCATTAATTCGTTCTAGCACTGGTGTCATGATAAATAACGTCATAAACAGTGATAAGCCAATAATTATCTGATTCGATGGTGCCTGTTGCAAACCCATGGCTTGACGTAAAATAGACAGTACGATGACAATCCGGGTGAATGAAGTCATCATAATTAAGATCGCAGGAATAAAACTAAGCGCGGTCATCAGCGCTAAGACTTGCAATGTTATGGTGTACTCTTGCCCACCATCAGGACCTGGCAATACCGTAACAGCCGGTATGCCAGCGGCATGAACCAAACCCGTTGGTGCAATCAAGCACGCCAGCAATATCAGAAACTGCCTAATCATGAATTTCCTTTTTTTATCCGATTAAATAAGCTATCAATTCGTGCTGATGCAATACCATCGCCCATCACCGAGGCCGCCTCGACTTTGTGAGGCAGTTTCTCGATTAATTGAACTTGTTGACTAGTAACACCAATTAAGTATTGCTCGGCGCCTACTTCAACAATAATTAATCGTTCTTTAGCGCCGACCGACAATGTGGCAACTTGCTTAATCGCACCTTGACCCGCCATCCCGATATTGAAACGTTTGGCTAACATCGCTAACGCAAAAATAAGGCCAATAACCAGCAACAATGATAGCACCATGTTGAGAACATCTGGTGCCGCGGGGCCTGTGCTCGCGTTGACAGGGGCGGCCATTACGGCCGCCATTATAATCACAGGATTAACGTAACTTTTTAATACGTTCTGTTTGACTAATAACATCGGTTAATCTAATACCAAATTTATCGTTGACGACAACTACTTCACCATGGGCAATTAAAGTCCCATTGACCAAAACATCTAGGGATTCACCGGCAACGCGATCAAGCTCAATCACTGAGCCCTGATTTAATTGCAGTAAATTACGGATCGTGATGTTTGCTCGCCCCACTTCCATCGATATTGTCACAGGAATATCGAGGATCGCATCGAGTTTTTCATCTCCCGAAGACGCTAAACCTCCGGTGGAGTCATCTTCTAGGTTTTCAAGCTCAACCTTGCTGGCTTGTGCTTCAGATTCTTCTTGTTCTGCTAGGGCATCTGCCCAATCATCCATATCACTCATAAGTTAACTCACTTTACCCTATTCTTGACCAGGCTTTATTTTACGCTGTAATAACTGAAATTCAGACTTTTGGCTTTCAGGACGCGGGATCACCGAAGTTACTTTTATCCCAATATTATCATTTACTTGACCTAGCTTACCACGAAAAGACGGTAAGTCTTCGACGCGGACTAACACATCGTCAGGCATTTCAAATGGTATAATGTCACCCACTTGCATTTCCATAATTTGTCGTAACGTTAATTCAGCTTCACCCAACGAAGCGTCTAGTCCGACTTCGACATCCATAATTTCATCTTTTAATGCTGCGCTCCAGCGCTGATCGGTGTCTTCTTTGTCACTTTGAACCCCGGCATCAAGTAATTCTCGAATTGGCTCCAGCATTGAATAAGGTAGGGCAATATGGAAGTCTCCGCCACCACCATCGAGTTCAATGTGGAACGAGCACACGACAATAACCTCGGTTGGGCTGACAATATTTGCCATTGAGGGATTAACCTCTGAGTCTAAAAATTCAAACTCAACATCCATCACCGGCGCCCACGCTTCCATGTAGTCTTCAAACACTATTTTCAATAACAATTGAATAATGCGACGTTCGGTTGGGGTAAATTCTCGGCCTTCGATTTTTGCCGGATAACGGCCGTCGCCACCAAAGAAATTATCGACTAGAATAAACACCAAACGTGCCTCTAGGGTAATTAACGCCGTGCCTTTAAGCGGTCTAAAACGCACCATATTAAGGCTTGTTGGTACAAATAGCGTGTGAATATATTCACCAAACTTAAGCATTTGCACGCCGTTAATTGATACTTCGGTGGTCCGACGCATCAAATTAAATAAACTGATCCTTAAATGGCGCGCAAAGCGTTCATTAACCATTTCAAGCGTTGGCATGCGCCCACGAACAATACGATCTTGCGACGAAAAATCATACTCGGCGGCATTCTCATCACCGCCATCACCGGCATCATCGTCATCAACATCATCGACGCCATGCAGTAGCGCATCGATTTCATCTTGGCTTAGCAGATCATTCACAACTCATTCCTACTGCATTACAAAACCGACAAAAAGCACTTTATCAACCACGGGGTTTCCAACCACGGGTTCAAGCGCTTTTTGGACAGCTTCTTGGGCATTGATTCGTAACTCATTTTTACCAGTACTGGTCGCGAGTTTTTCGGCATTTGAGCTACTGAAAATGGTTAACATCACATCTTCAATCAACGGAATATGCTTACGTGCAGCGGTATCGTTTTCAGCGCCTCGTACTAATAACTGAACTTTTATTTGTACTAATCGATCCCGTCCGTAACCTGAGACGTTAAAGACAAAAGGTCGTGGCATGCCAACGTAAAAAGCATCTCCGACTTCAGCTTCTTCGGGCTCTTCTTCCTCTTCGGCTGCTGCTTCGCCTTCAACCAATTCTTGACCATCAATAGCTGGCTCTTCTTCACCACCAAGCATAAAGAAAGCTGCCGCACCGCCGCCACCTAAAACAATTAAGGCAACGATAATAATAATAATTAGTTTTTTCTTACCACCACCGCTACTTTCTTCACTCTCAACTGCATCATCAGCCATAACATTATCCCTTTAGCTAAGCCTTGCCTCTGTGACAATCGACTCAGTAATATAAAATTTTCTAACGAAGTGACAAACATTTAAACAATATGCTTTGATATTATCAGCGTAAAATTGCCAACGTTAAATATAAAGGCTCAAAAGTAACATAAAATACCAACTGTTCATATGAGCTTATCTATTTAAGCATAATAATCAATACCATCAGCCGATTGTTTGTTCAAGGTTAATACGACAACGTCTTGATCACTTTCAAACTCGTGTTCTTGACCCGTTACTCGCTGTTGGTTGGTTTGTTGCTCTTGTTGTTCAGAGCTGTCTTTATGTTCCACATCACTGTCGGCCAAGACTATACCCTGTTCTTCTAACATTTCTTTGAGCTTATTCATTGCATTTTCTAGCATTTCTTTGGCTTGGGCATTTTGTACTTGGAATTGCACACTCATTTGATCATTTTGCAGCTGCAATCTAATGGACATGCCACCAAGCTCTTCTGGATCTAACTGGATAATTGCTTGCTGCACATCCCCTTTCACCATCATACTCAATTGTTCTTTAAGTACCCGCGCTGCTTGCGCATCTTGGCCTAATGGTAATTTAGTCACCAGTTGTTCAGCCGCTATCTTTTGAGCAGCTGTCGGCTCTTTCTGTGCCAACGCCTGTGTTTGCTCCGAATCTAGTTCTTGAGCTGCGATGCTAGCAAGCTCAGCGGCACTAGCAGCATTCGAACTCGTTGCTGCGGCGCCGTTTCGTGCTTCAAATTGTTTTAATAAACGCTCAATACTTTCATTGCCCTGAGATTTTACGGCTAATTCGTCTTCTTGAGGCAGCGTGAACTCTGGGGATTGCTCGTCGAATTCAACGTTATCTTGATTGTCTTGTTGATTAAGTTCTTGTTGATCGAGTTCTTGTTTCTTGGCGTCTAAATTCACTTGATTTGAAACCATTGCCGCCGCTGACAAACCCGATAAAGCAGCAGCGCCACTGCTAGTATTAGCTTGGTCTCTTAATGCACTGCGTGAACGACTTTCTTCAAGTGCAATTGTGACCGCGGCACTGATTGATGCAAGATCACGCCCTACTAGCTCAGCACTTTGGGCGTTCGCTATTGCTTGTTCTGTCTCGGTCAACACCGTAACATTGACCGCACTATTATTGACGGAATTATCTTTGCCTGAACTATCTTTGCCTGAACTATCTTTGACTAAACTATCTTTGACTGAACTATCTTTGACTGAACTATCATTAGCAGCATTAGCAGCGCTAGCACTTACCGTACTAGCATTGAGTGCCGCTTTGAGTTGCTGTTGAGTATTTGGCGGTAATTGGTCAACCAATGATTTAATCTGCTGGATAATTTCCTTATTGTCACCGGGCTTATCGCTCACTAAATCTGACTTCACTAAATCTGACTTCAATAGGTCTGACTGGGCTACCTGATTAATTAACTCGCTGATCGGCTGATTAACGCGTTGCTCAATAGCTTGTTCAATGTCTCTCGTTGCCGCGGCCAAATCTTGTTTAGCCATATCGAGTTCGGCCATGGTTTGTTCAGCCATAGTTTGTTCAGCCAAACCTTGTTCTGACATGCCTTGTGCTGACATAACTTGTACTTCGATGGCTTGTTTTATCCGGCCAAGCTCAGCGCTTAATTGTTGATTATTAGCCAGTGGTTTAATCAGCTGTTCTAACTTTGTTATTAATTGCCCAATCGGCAAATTGTCGACTGATTCTTCCGGCGCCATCACCGCTGGTGAATTAAGCTCTGCGGTTGTCGCTTGAGGCTGCTCGTTGAGGGCAAGTTTATTTAACTGCTCGACACTTATTCCGCTCAGTAGTGCTAACTGTTCGAGCTGACTTGGCGTCGCTTTAGCAAGCTTATTGGCCAATAGTTGATTTTTGTCAGCCTCAACAAAACGCGCATGCTGTGATGAATCGCTCTGATTAATCGCCAGTTCACTGCTATCTTGTGTCTGTTCACTGCTATCCTTAGCCAGCTCACTGTTATCTTGAGTCAACTCGCTGCTTTGTTGCGCCAACAGCTCGTCTAAATTTGTTGAAATGACGGCCATCGCCTGCTCATCAACTTCAGCTAGGATATCTTGCCAATTTTTTTGATTTTTATCAGCAACATCAGCTCCGCTTTCAAGTTCATTACCCATTGGCGATTCGTGAGTAACCATAGCGCGCAATTGTTTTGTAAGTTCGGCCAAAGATAACGTATCGCCCTCTGGATCTTCAGAAGCTTGTTTTACGGCATTTGATTTTAGCTGGTTTAGTTGCTCGTATATTTCGTTCACAATATTGGCAATATCTTGCTCATCGACCACATCGGTATTGTTAGCTAGCACTGACTTATTGCTAGGCTCGCTCGTAACCGATGTCAGCTTATGCTGTAGCATTTGATTAAATTTTGTTTTAGTCGGAGTATTGTTCATTACATCCCCCAGACGCCCATATTCAAGTGAGGTATTATCTAAAGCGGCAAAATTTGCCGCTTGTTCACTCGAACCAGACAATTTATTATTTGCACTGAGCGGCATTAATATATTGTTAAAATTGTCGATCATTGACGTCTCCAAGGCCTTAACTGGCCTTCATCCAAAAGTATCTGAGTTAGCTTGTTCGGTACTTTAAGCATTCTCTGGCCATCAAAAGTGATGTTTGTCTATTATTAAGCAATACAATGCAAATAATAAGCCAACCTAGAGAGATGTGATGATGTTTGACTTAAATTAACGGCTAGCCTTGAGTTTTCGGTAATGAGCCATCATTGCAAATTCATCAGCAAGTTTTTGTTCTTTTTTAAGTTCAATATCGATGATTTTTTGCTCTGAACTACTAATGAGATGGCTGATTGAGTCAAGATATTGACGTGCCTGTTGCCATTGGGTCCGCCGAGAGTTAACAGCCAATTGTGCACGCGCAATAATGTCACGTTGTTGGGTTAACGAGGTGTCAATTTTGGCGAGGAAATTTTGTAACAAGAGTAAATTAGCCACTGTTACGCCATCGCGTCCGGTGGCTGTTATTTGCGCGACGTAATCTGTTTTGTATTGCTGCAACGTCTTTAATTGTTGCTGCAACCCTGCCATTTGCTGTTGGGCGGCACTGAGCGCTTGCAACGCTGTACGCTCTTTTTTGAGTGCCAGTTCTTTTACAATATTCAATTGTTTAAGATCAGCCATTTAATGCATCCCCTAATTGAGAGAGCGCTAGCAAAGAATTGTCATAGAGATGAGTTTCGCGCATCGTTTGTTGGCAAAAAGCTTCGATCACTTCATGGAACTGAATTGCTTTGTCAACCCGCGGATCGGCGCCTTGCACATAAGCACCAATCGCGATCAAATCTTTATTTTGTTGATACAACGAATAATACTGTTTGACGACACGGGCATAAGAAAGGTGCTGTTCACTCACCACCATCGGCATGACCCGTGAAATCGATGCTTCAACATCGATTGCCGGATAGTGGCCAGCTTCAGCTAATTTTCGCGATAACACAATATGGCCATCTAATATCGCCCGTGAAGCATCGGCGATTGGATCTTGTAAATCATCACCTTCGGTCAACACGGTATAAAATGCGGTGATTGAGCCTTGGCCATCGCCCCCATTGCCAGCACGTTCAACCAATTGCGGTAATTTAGCAAATACCGATGGTGGGTAGCCTTTGGTGGCCGGTGGTTCCCCAACCGCTAGCGCGATTTCACGCTGCGCCTGAGCAAAACGCGTTAGTGAGTCCATCAACAATAAGACATCCATGCCTTGATCACGGAAGTATTCCGCGATTGCCACCGATGTTTCACAAGCCTTAAGCCGCATTAAAGGCGAGGTATCAGCTGGCGCTGCGACAACGACCGAGCGACTGCGCCCTTCTTCGCCTAATATTTCTTCAATAAATTCTTTAACTTCTCTGCCACGTTCACCCACTAAACCGACCACGATAACATCGGCACTGGTGCCACGTGTCATCATGCCGAGCAGTACACTTTTACCAACACCAGAGCCCGCAAACAAGCCCATTCGTTGGCCTTTGCCCACGGTTAACATCGAATTAATTGCACGAATTCCAACATCAAGCGGCTGCGATATGGGCCGGCGGATCAACGGATTCATTGGTTTCGCTTTGCCCGACAAATGGTTTTTGGTTTTTAGCGGCCCTAAACCATCAAGCGGCCGCCCCACGCCATCAACGACTCGGCCCAACAACTCCATGCCAACAGGTAGCCCTTTTTGATGCAATAACGGTTTAACCTGCGCCCCAGGCAATACACCTTGCACTTCTTCACTTGGCATTAAAAACAACACATCATCAGCAAAACCCACGACTTCTGCAGTAATTTCGCCGTTGAGGGTCTCAACACTGCATTGACTGCCGATAGGTGCACGACAACCAATGGCTTCCATCGTTAGCCCAACAACACGCTTAAGTTTTCCTGATGCTACCGATTGAAATTGATGTGCATTTTGTTGGTAAGCATTGATTTTTTGCGCCCAATCTGGTCGTTGGCTAGTTAATGAACTCATGACGGGTCACTGTCTGTACTGGCGTCAGATACGGGTTCTGAGGCTTGCTCGGTTTGCGCCGCTTGTTCTGTTTGAGACAGTTCTGTGTCCGATAGTTCTGTGTCCAAAGGTCGTTCTGCTTGCGCTAGCGCTTCTGAACCTTCTTTGAGAAATTCAGGCTCTACCCGTTCAATTTGTGGCGCTGGTCGAGCATAAAAATCACTAAAAACTTGTTCAATCCGTTCTGATAACGCTAACGATACACTGCTCATTTTTGATTCAATGTGGCAACTGCCAAGCGTCATCGTAAGGTCAGGTTCAAGTTCCACCCCGCGTTTATCTAACTGATCTTGTGGCCACACACTGAGCACGCTTTCAATATCTTGCGGATGCAATTGCACGGTAATGGGTTCATTACGACCAAGTACCTTGATACCATCGGTAATCGCCGCGATTATTGGTTGGTGACTTTGGGTCACTTCGGTGTGAATGACTTTTTTGGCAACATCGAGCGCCAAATCAACTAATGCAAGCTCCAATTGCTGTTCTTGCTCATGCAGTGGTGCTGCAAGCTGCGCAACTAACTGGGTTAACAGTGCCACGGTCGCTGTGATCTCTGCTTGTCCGGCATCCATCGCCTGTTGATGCCCTTCAGCTTGCCCTTGGGCCAAACCTTGTTCATAGCCATCATCGTGGCCCGCTAACACGCCTTCTGACTGACCTTTACTAAAACCAGCGTCGTAGCCTTCTTGTTGGGCGCTTTGGCGGATCTCGTCAAGATCTTGCGCCGTTAACTGCGCTGACTCTACTTCAGATTCTGGCTCTGCAACTTCTTCCACCACAGCGACTTGCTGTCGCTCATTCATCTGCTGTGCCGTCAAGCCAAAGGCATTCGTTGTTTCTTGACTGACCGCCTTGCTGACATCGGGTGCATACCAACGTTTCAACAATTCTAACTGTTCTTCATTTGGGCGAAATACCCGATCTGATGACATCAAAGGTCCCCTCAATGGTCAATTAGTTATAAAAATTCATCACCGCCACCACCACCTAGCATAATTTCACCAGAGTCGGACAGACGAGTAGCCACTGACAGGATTTCTTTTTGCGCTGCTTCAACTTCACTAACCCGGATTGGACCCATGGCTTCAAGATCATCAACCAACATTTCAGACGCACGTTTAGACATGTTCTTAAGAAACTTATCTTTAAGCGCTTCGTCGGCACCTTTAAGCGCTTTCATCAGATCATCTTGCTGCACGTCACGTAATATCGCTTGAATGCCACGGTCATCAACATCAATCAGATTTTCAAATACAAACATCAAGTCTTGAAGTTTTTGTGCCATTTCTTCATCAGTATCACGAATTGAGTCCATTAACTGACCTTCAACATTATTATCGAGATAGTTCATAATATTGGCAGCAGACTTGAGTCCGCCCATCTTCGCGGCCTGCGCGCCAGCTTGACCCGCAAACTGTTTTTCCATAATGTCGTTAAGTTCTTGCAAGGCGGCTGGCTGAACTTCTTCGAGATTGGCAATACGCATCATTAAATCAAGGCGAACTTTTTCACTGAACTGCGCCATAATCTCAGCCGATTGCTCAGGATCTAAATAAGACAATACAATCGTCTGGATTTGTGGGTGCTCACTAACAATGATATTGGCAACCTGACGTGCGTCCATCCATTTCAGGGATTCAAGCCCTTTAGCACTACCGCCCAAGATGATTTGGTCGATAATATTCGATGCTTTGTCTTCACCCAGTGCGGCGATCAATGCCTTACGGATAAAGTCTTCGGAGTTAAGACCGATTGCTGATAAATCTTGAATTTCATCCAGAAATAGCCGCATTACCGAAGCCACTTTGACTGGCGCGAAATCATCAAGCCCCGCCATCGCTTGGCCAACATATTGCACTTCTTTAGGCTCAAGTGCTTTTAAAATGTTCGCGGCATCTTCTTCTTTTAAGCTCAACAGCAAAAAAGCTGTCCGCTGTAAGCCAGTGAGGCTTTTTGCGTCAAACTCTTCAGTCTTTTCTTGCACTGCGTTTTCGTCAGCCATTTGTCAATTTCTACCTATTGGTTTAGCATTACATTGATTGGTAATGGGTAAAAGCAGTAACGATTAATCATCTTCGTGTAACCAGTTTTTGATTACTTGAATTGATAAATCAGGTTCATTTGCCACCAATGCTCGTACCGCGCGTAACAAATCATCATCTTTTCGTAAATCCGGTAATTGAATAGAGCCATCTTCTGCATAGCTGTAATCACCATCTGAGGCCGCCAACATGTCAACCGTGTCTGCTGCAAACTGGTCGTCAAAATCAGCCATGTCGCCTTCACCCAATTCATCTTCTACTTCAACTTCAGGGTAAATTAAGCGATTGAGCATTGGGCGAACCAACACTAATAATATAACGACCACAATAAGTGCGCCCAGCACCATTTTTATTAGCTTAGCAAACCAAGGTTGCTCCCACAGAGGCAGCTCAGCAACTTCATCAAATGTTTCTTTATAAAATGGCACAGTAACCACTTCAAGATTGTCACCACGTGCTTGATTGAAACCAATACTGCCTTCAAGCAATCGGCGAATATTAGCCAGTTCGGCAGGTTCACGTGCTTGACTTGTTGCTTCACCTTCTTCGGTCGCCGGAGTGCGAATATAATCAAGTGCAACCGATACACTTAAACGTTTAACAACCCCGACTTGCTGCTGAATATGACTAATGGTGGTGTCTAACTCAAAATTTCTAGTAGCTTCTTTTTGAAACTGACCTTTTTCTCTCGACGTGGTGGACCCAACTTTAGCGGGATTTACTTCTTGGGGAATATCAGATTCAAGTGGCGGTTGGTTTGACAAAGCACCAGCGATACCACTAATAATATTACCAACATTACTATTTTCCATCGTCCGTTCACTGCGGATCGCGGGTAAATCTGGGTTAAAGCGTTTTTGTGTTTCTTCAACACTGGTAAAATCCATCGTCACATCGACTTGCGCCGTGTAATTACCTATACCAATGACTGGAATTAATATTGAATCTATTTTATTGAGGTAAAGACTTTCGCGTTTCTTTTCTTGCTCGAACTCTTTGCGGCTTCTTATGCTCGATGGATCTTCATTGCCCGACTTTAGTGAACGGCCGTTTTGGTCAGCAATAGAAACCCGGCCAGGTTCTAACATGGGCACCGCTGAAGCGACAATATCGACAATTGAATCGATTTCTTCTTGCGTTAACGCGCGGCCGCGGTTCAGCGTAACAACGACAGTCGCACTGGCTTTTTTATTGCGACGTGAAAATACATTTTCTTTGGGAATAGCGAGTAAAACACGGGCCCGAGACACATTTTTCAATTCAGCAATCGCTGAAGATAGCTGACGTTCGCGGCTATGTTTAATCCGCTCACGTTCCATCCGTTGACTCACTCCAAACCCCATATCTTGCATCAGAATTTCGTCACCGTTAGACGGTTCAGCAGCCATGCCAGCACGGGTCATCGCGAGTTTTATTTTGGCATAATCAGGCTGAGGCACCCAAATGGTATTGCCTTTAATTTGATAGCCTTCAAATTGATTTTGATCGAGAAAGTCTAACGTTTGAGTAAATTCATTGGTGTTCATTTCACCCAATGGACGATATTCAGTTTCTTGGGTCCATAATACAACCATCACCGAAATGGCCAAACAGGCTGTTACTGCTACGATCATGATGACTTGTCGAATGGTGTCGGCACCACTCAGACCAGAAAATAAGCCACTGCTAGGGCTGTCAACCTCAGGTGTGCTACCGGAATTTATAATGGCCGATGATTCATCGCTTACAATCATGTCGGTTGTTTCGGTTGGTTGAGCCACTTAAACGTTCCTTTATCAAGCCTATTACTGGGTTAGCAATTGATTATCCTATATTCAACGTTTGGGTGCGAGCTAAACTGTTAACTATTCGTTAAGTCAGTCTAAGCACGATATAATTGTTATCTTAGGATGCTAACTAGCAGATTAAACTGGCATATTCATTATTTCTTTGTACGCTTCGACAAATTTATTTCTGACTTCAACCGTTGCGGTAAACGCAACACTCGATTTTTGCGAAGCAATCATTGCATCAGATATGCTAACAGAGCGATCGCCCATTTCAACCGCACTTTGCATCGCGTTTGATTGTTTTTGAATAGAGTTAACATTATCGACTGCCATTTTTAGCATGCTAGAGAAATCGCTTGCACCCGGTTTGGTGACCTGAAGCGACTCCATCGCCGGAGCAGACATTTGAGTTTTTGAAATCATACCCTGCATTTCATTAAACAGCGAACTTGAGTTGATATTCATAAACGAATCTCCTGACATTTAATTGACGATAACTTAATCTCACTCAATTAATGCAAGGATCTTGCCAAAGTAACTAAAATAATCCCTACCGCGCAAATGGCAGTAGAGATTATCAGGTAATTAGTGGCGAAAGGTGTCTAACTAGCAGGTTAATAAAGACTTTATGCTGGTAACTCGATCCCCATTTCTCGCATTTTAGCCAATTTATAACGTAAGGTTCGTGGGCTGATGCCCAATTTGTCGGCGACATCTTTACGTGAGCCATCACACAAGACCAAGGTATCAAGAATAATTTGATTTTCTTGATGTTTGAGTTCATGACCAAGTGCTTCGGATGGCGCTTCAATATCGGTCACAATTTTCGGTGGCTGATATACGATACTGTCGCTAAGATCTTCAATAATAAGTTCAGCAGATGTTACCTGACAACCATCGCATAAAATAAGTGCCCGTTGGATAACGTTATCTAATTCCCGGACATTACCAGGCCAGCTATGGGCAAGCAATCGATGTTGGGCATCGACAGCTAAAGCAATGTTACCCGAACCATGACGACTCATCAGGTAATTTGCCAGCGGCACGATATCGCCTGGGCGTTCTTTAAGCTCAGGCCAACTGAGTGGAAAAACATTGAGCCGATAATATAAGTCTTCTCTAAATTCTTTCGCGCTAATTGCATGGCGTAAGTCGCGGTTTGACGTCGCTAATACCCGGACATTTAGTTTAATCGTTTTACGTGAACCTAGGCGCTCAACTTCTTTCTCTTGCAATACTCGCAGCAGTTTCGCTTGCAGACTAATATCCATCTCGGTGATTTCATCGAGTAGAATAGTGCCGCCTTGCGCTTGTTCAAATTTGCCAGGGCACGCTTGCAGCGCGCCAGTAAACGCACCTTTTTCATAACCAAAGAGGGTTGATTCAAGCATGTTTTCGGGGATTGCTGCACAGTTAATCGCAACGAATGGCTTGTCACGCCGCGCCGAATGATTATGAATATAACGACATAAAACTTCTTTTCCTGAACCCGACGGACCGCTGATCATGACCGAAGCATCACTAGCCGCTACTTTTTTAGCTAGTTCTAACAGCGCGACAGATTTAGGATCTGCCACCACCGGATCGCTAGTATCGAGCTGTTCCGCTGGCATATATCTGCTAACCAAGTTTAATAGCACTTCGGGCGCGAATGGTTTGGCCATATAGTCAGCAGCGCCATCTCGCATCGCACTAACCGCATCATCAATAGTCGCAAATGCTGTCATTAACAATATCGGCAGATCTGGCCATTTCACCTTAATGCTGCGTAACAAACTAAGGCCAGACATGCCGCCCATTTGCACATCAGAAACCACCAGCGATACTTTGGTGGTTTTTAGTGTCAGTAAAGCTTCTTCACCACTTTCACATTCAATGCAATCGTAGCCACCCAACATCAGTGTATCAACCAGCGCTTCTCGCAATCCTGCATCGTCTTCAACCACAAGTATTTTATTGATGGTCATTACTTATCCTCCGACCGCATGTTGCATAATTACAGCGGCTTCACGCTGTAATGGAATAATCAGTGAAAACCGCGAACCTTGACCCACCTTAGAGACTAAGTTCAAACGGCCATTGTGTGATTTTACCACCGACTGAACCACGGCTAATCCGAGTCCCGTCCCCTGACTTTTAGTAGTATAGAAAGGTTCGAATATTTTCCGCTGTAATGCACCCGTAATGCCTGGTCCATTGTCGATTAATGATATTTCAACTTCGTGCTCGCCAAGTTTTCGGGCCATCAAATGTAACATCAACCCGTTAGGTTTCGCTTGCACCGCATTATGGATCAAATTGTTAATAGCCCCAGCTAAGGTACTACGATTACCCATAATAAGCAGATCAGGCTCAGGAATAGTGACCATTAACCGCGCCTGGTGTTGCGTCATCATCGCTTCGCAACCGGCTTCCACTTCGCCAAGCAGCTCTTGCAAGGATAATTCAACCACTACCGGATTATCATCATTTTTAGCTAACATCAGCATATCGTTAACTTGTAATTCGAGATCTTTAAGGCGCGCCATCAATTTAGTTTGAAAAGCATCGCGCGAACTGGCAGACATTTGAGTGTTTTTAAGATTAGCGGCATAAAGGATCGCCGCAGACAGTGGCGTTCTGACTTGATGCGCTAAAGAAGCAACCATCTTGCCTAACGCAGATAAGCGCTGCATGTGTGCCATTGAGTTTTGCAGTTGACGGGTTTCGGTCAAATCCGTTAATAAAATTAACTGACCAGCCTCAGGTTCAAGCGAAGTAATCGCAATTTTTAAGCGACGGCCATCTTTTAATGAGACTTCGTGACCATCATCGGCCCGCGGTTGAAATGAGCGATTAATTACATCTAACCAGCGTTCGTTAATTAATGGATCGCCCAATAATGAAATGGCCAATTGATTGGCCTCTTCAACGATGCCATTACCATTAATAATCACTAAACCCGACGGCAAAATATCCACCAAATGAGCTAACCGACTGCTAGAAACAGTCTGTTGATCTGGGGTATTTTTATAAGCAACATTTGCAACCATGGCAACCTCGTCAATATTTTGTCTTAACAACTATATATTTGACTAATGCAGGTTGTGTGCCAATATTTTTTATGTTTTATTTCAGCTTGTTACTTAGATAA
>Ga0209292_1000202_pt1 | contig 84196 bp, 79 predicted proteins | sample GOMGulsemesocosm_2_FD_184634 | JGI IMG/M metagenome (GOLD analysis project Ga0209292, IMG submission 184634) | Methane-oxidizing microbial communities from mesocosms in the Gulf of Mexico - GOM9C Gulf of Mexico (SPAdes) (version 2) | ecosystem: Environmental > Aquatic > Marine > Cold seeps... | reverse complement strand
ATACATTTGCACGCGCTTAAGCTTGTCTTTAGCCAAGGAGTTTAACTCCGGTCCTATAGCTCAGTTGGTTAGAGCACCTGACTCATAATCAGGTGGTCCAAGGTTCGAGTCCTTGTGGGACCACAAAAAGCCTTTCAGAAATGAAAGGCTTTTTTTGTGCGTATTGGTTTTTTAAACTATTTAATTGAAATTTAAAAAAACTACAGTATCCTTTGACACCAAGACATTAAAGCAATTCAATACACCACTTACCTACCCTTCATTAAAAAATTAAAGACCTTTATCTTGTAAATAGTTTAATATTTTCAGACCTTTATTAAGACAACAGGAGACAGGTAAAGCCTAAAGGAGACACAAATGTTTCAGTTCTCGCTTCAGCTGACACAATCAATGTTTCAGTTCAAAGACATTAGTTAATTTTAACAATAGTTTCTGTGGAAATACTATTGCCTACTATTTCCTCTAAACTATCACATCTATAATCTGTTCACTTATACTTGCTGTAACTCTAAAATTAATAGATATGAAAAAAATTGAAATTGCAATAGGTTCATTTTATAAACCTGTAACTGATTTTGGTGGGTATGCCTATCATATAGTTACAAATGATTTTGAATATTTTAAATCAGACTGTTTTTATAAAACGTCAAGTCAACGAATGGAAATGAAAGCTTTTATTGAGGCAATTAAAATTGTATATGAAAAATATGGGACTGAAGTATCAGTTATCATATACACAAAGTTAGACGGTCAAATTAACGCATTGAGATATAAGAAATGTAAGGAATCGAATGTCGATCTATATGATTCTATTTTTAATTTCCCAACTAAGATTGTTAAAGACGTAATTCATAAGAAAATTGATAGTAATTTTTATATGAAGGTAAATGAGTTATTGATATTGGAAGAAGGGAGAGTTCCAAATCAACAAGATCGACCCGATTCACCAAAAGTTATTGATTTACTCTTGGGATTGTGATTTCTTACTTTAATTAAGTCTATGGAAATATAAACTCCATCTGCTGGAAATCAATCTTCTTATCCGTTTTGCAGGAGTCATTTACTGCTAAACTTGCTGATAATATAAAACGACAGATATGAAAAATAAAATAAAAAAGGCTCCAATACTTTCATCCTTTTATTGGGAAGCATCCACAGTAATCGTATTGAATAAACTCCTTACCAATGCCTCTATGGAGCAAATTGATGTGGATATGATTCTTCGTGATGCAACAATTGACGGATTGTTTATAGGGGACTCACACTTAGTTAACAATGAAACGTCTAGTTATGTTAAGTCCAATCATTTTGAATTAAAAAGAATGAAAGTTGAGTATTCAGACCTTGTAATGTATTTGGTAGCGAACTATTTTGATCAACTCACATCAGAATATTTTAATGATGTAGCTGAATGCCCTAAACTTATTATGGTTGATACGTGTGACATTGAAGTGCTTGTAGATTGGGAATCACCTTTTGAAGGCTCTCTTGACGATTTTGGTGGAAATCATGAAGAGAAAAAATTGAATGAAGAGCTAAATGAGATTAATTGTAAGGGAAGAGTATTAGAATATAGACGAGCGAGAGCATGCTATAGAATTTCGGCCATTTGTGCTGAATCAATTATAAACAATCGTTCCATTCGTCTTGGAATATTTAACGTGCATAATATCCTTCAAACTAAAGAGAGTCAAAGTGATAAATTAAGTAAAATGAAAATGGTTATTGATGCATTAGATATTTCACCGATTCTTGATTTATTTAATAAAAACCATTTTTATGAGTCATAAAGTAAATTCATTATTTTCTTTTGACTCTCTGTGAAGTTTGGGTAGTAATTATTGTAAGCGTTTTTGTAATCAATTGATTCAGGTTCATACTTTGACGAGTAATTAAACCATTCAGTTTGGATAGAATCAGTGAGGTACGTTTGTAGTGTTGCTCCAGATTTAATCGTTTGATCTGAATTATTAAAGACTTTTCTGAAAGATGTGTAAAGTGAACTTCCAAGTTGACTGCAAAATATTGAATCTGATTTAATGTGGGGATTGATTTTAATCTGAGCTAATGTTGTGGTTTCAGAAGAATCCATGAAGATTGTAAGAGGTGTTGATCCCTTTATAGGTTCTGTTTTATTACTACCTAGGTATTGAGTAATAATAAGTGAGCCTATAATTATGAAAGCAATTATAGAGCTGATAAGAATTAATTTAGAAGGTCTTTTTTTTATCGGAGTATTAATAGCGGCTACTAGTTCGTTGATGGATTTAAATTTTTCTACCGAATCTGTTTTTAAGCATTTATTAATTATTTGATTCCAGTTAATGTCTTTCTTACTTGAATTGTTAGAGAGTAAATGTTCTATGATTTTACCTATTGCATAAATGTCATCTGATGCATCAAAAGTACTGTTCTCTCTACCAGGAAGCATAAAAGTCTTTGTGCCGCCTACTTTATTTGTATTACCATCTGTTAATGAGTGTCCAAAATCAATGAGCTTAAGGTTTTTACCTCTAAATGTGATGAGTATATTATCAGGTTTTAAATCTAAGTGATAAGTCTGCTTTGAATGAAGATATTCAATAGAACTACAAAGTTGAAGAATGATATTCTTCTTTTGTTCTGAGTCTAGTGAAATAGATTGTTTATTAATGACATCTGTAAGTGTGGATCCATCTATGAACTCTAATAAGATGGATTGTACATTATCATTAGTGTTGTATTCAATGTATCTAACTATATTAGGGTGGTCAAGTTGAAATCCGATTTCAAACTCCCTTCTAAGAGATTCAATATGTTGTTGTGAGTCTTTGTATTCTACTTTTAGTTTTTTTAATACATGAAATTTATTGTGAATCATTATTCTAAACAAATCACATGTACCACCTTTCCCAATTAATATAGGTGAAGATTTTTGCTCATTATTGTTAGAAAGAAATTTAGAAGATTCCATAAGGCAAATTTAGCCTTAATCTTTTATCTTCTCTATAGAAGTTATGCCAGAAATTTTCCCTGCAATATATTGTCCAAGACTTTTGTCTTTGCGAATTACGTCTTTGATAAACAAAGGATGTTCAAGAACAATTTGGCTCATTTTTATTTTATCACCTAGTTCGAGTTTAGAATTTTGGACATTAATTACATCAAAAGTACTGTTGCCATTGTACCTAACAATGACTTCTCTGTTGGGTTCGTAGGTAAACTTAATTTTTTGATTTAAAGCTATACTACTAACTGATAATTCGTCAATAGTATGAAATTCAGAATGGGATGTGTTGTCAAATTCTCTAATTAAATCATCAAAAGAACGATAGCCTAAATATTCTGCTATTACATCCATTGTGTACATTCTGGGCTCTTGTACACCTTTTACGAACCCAAGCAATCTTTTAATTGTAGATCCGCTAACAGAATGGCCTGTCGTGCAAGTAATGTCACGTGCAAGCGTTTCACAATCCTTAGAGTATCTTACAGGTTGGCCAAGTTTAGATTCTATTTTTTCTTTAATTATACTTGAAATCATAATGATATGTCTAGTTACAAATGTAGTCATCAATTTATTGCATTCTTTGAAATGAACTAAATGAATGAATTTAATGAAGTGATTGATATGAACGATAAGAACGAAATGAATTGATAGAATGAAATGAGAAGAAGTTACATTTGAAACCAGTATTAATTTAAAAATTGAAATATGGGGTTGTTTAAAAAAGTTGTGAAATTAGCAGGTTATGGAGGTAGTCAGGAATGTAAATTTTGTGGTAGGACAAGAGGGGTGATGTCTTCTGATACTTGTTCGGCCAGAGAAGGGAAACCAAAGCCACATGTTTGGGTGAAATCGAAATAATAAAACTATGTTACAAACATATCTAATAATAACACTATGAAACAGTTCATTACTACAATATTACTATCTCTCATTACAATTAATGTAAGTGCTCAAAATCTACAAAAGACCTATTATGATATATGGGAAAAGGAAATCCATGAAGTCTACTATGCTAATTCTGCTGGGTATGGGAATGGATCATATAAAAAGTATGACAGAAAAGGTGTTTTGATTGAAACTGGGAAGTTTACAAATGGAAAAAAAACTGGAGAATGGATTAAGTACACTACAGCGTCAGGACAAAAAAAGATAGATTATAAAGAAACTTATAAAGACCACAAACTACATGGTCCTGCAATTTACTACTTTGAAAATCAAGATGGACGGGTTGTTCAAAGTAAAGGAGAGTTCATAGATGGTGAAAAAAATGGAAAATGGGAATGTGTAAATAGATTTTATAATAGAGATTTTGAGGGACTGGGATTCACTGGAGCCAAATTTATAAAGTTCAATAAGTTTTATCTAAACGGAAAGGAAATAATTCCTGATGGTGAACATAAGATTTATTACCTACCCTCTAAAAAGCTGCAATCTATATCGCATTACCTAAATGAAGTGAAAACTGGTGAGTGGAAATTCTATTTTCCAGATGGCAAGGTTCAAGGTGTTCAAAATTATAAGGATGGAAAAAAAGTGGGTAAACAAATTGAGTATAACTTTGATGGAACTATTAAGGTTGAACAATTCTTTGAAGACTTTGAAGCTCTTAGTGATTTGTATCTTGACAGTGCATTAACAGCAATGAATAACTATGAATTTGAAGAAGCTGAAAAGCTATTTACAAAGATGAAAAGTACAGATGATGCAAATAGAATGAAGTATATGTCAAAGGCAGTTTCTTTAAGGGGAGAAAAAAAATATCTCGAATCTATAGAACAAATAAATATTGCTTTAAAGGGGATTCAAAATCCAACTATGCAAATTTATTGGCAAGAAGTTTATAAAGATTTTACTCTATCATTAGATTCTAATTTCAATATGTTAGTTAAGTATGAAAGTCTAGAAGGCTTGCAAAACGAACTAAAAAAATGTCAAAACGCATACAATAAAGGTGCAATGTATAAGGTCGATTTAGAAAGTTATACAAAAATTGTAGAAGATTATAAATTAGAATTAAAACGTAAAGAAGAAGAATTAAAGCAATTAAATATTGATGTAAACTCTTCTGTTGATTCTTATAAATCTGAAAATATTAAGCAGATAGAAACTTTATTGATAGATGCAACAACTGGAAAGCCTATAATGAAAGAAAAAAAAGTCAAAGGGAAATATCTATTTGATAAGTCTATGATTGTTCTTAATCCATTGGTTGAAGAGTTTAATGCTGAACTGGATTTAGAAAAGAAGAAAATACTTGGAAAGAAAATAACTGATACTATTGAGGTTTTAAATAAAATCCCCGAATCAGAATGGAAGGCTCTGAACAAACAACTTAAAAAAATTGATGATCAAGAAGCGATCAAAGCAATTCTAAAGATTTAATCTAAAGCCCCTCAATTTGAGGGGCTTTTTTCATAAACTACAGACCTGATAACATCACAAAGCATCCCCTTGTGCAATTCGGTCAATTCTGGTGCATCCGTTTCTAGTAATAGTAAGTTAGCCTGAATTTCTCGGTACGGAGTAACCAGGAGAGCTATGTCACAACCTATCAAATAGTCAAAAAGATAAATATTGTCTCCAATAGTTATAGATTTTGGTTTAAACTCCAATGGAAGCTTGAATGTCTGTTTTGATTCTTTCTGATTACTCAGTTGCATCTTACTCACTATATCAGTAGAGATACTTGTAATGAGTTGACCATGTTCAATGAATTGAATTTCTGGAAAATCTGTGGTAATCGATTCACGCTTGGTAATTATTGTTCTTTCAGGAATTCTAATGGTGATGTCGCTTGTTTTGGTATTAAAAATACCTTCATAGATTATCCCTTCTACTTCTACCGAGTAATTTACAAATCGCCCCTTCTCTGCTGATTTGGTTTTATTCCATTTAATAGCTTGTTTTATCCAGTCAACAATTCCAAAATCAATGGTCTCAAATTCTTCTGTTGGATTTTTGATGAAGTCAAAACTTCTTCTGAAGGCTAATTTATTGGGTGTTTCCAATTCAAAATATTTAGATTCATAATTTACTCTAAGGATGTACTCTGCTATTATAAAAATAAATTCGTTATTACTTTTTGTGTAATCAATTGGGCTTATATCTGTAGGGATTATCATACAGTATATATCTTTCCTTGGTGTTTTAAGACTGTAATAGGAGTATTTCCGTTAGTATCTTTTATCCTTACCCTTACAATGTTTCCATAGGAACTGTTACACTCGTTTTGTAAATCAATAAAAACATACAAAATGAAAAATGATGATGTAATAAAAAATGTGTTAAGCCTATATGATGAGCACACACTATTAACGGTAAATGAAATACAAGAATTAATTCCTGTGGAGGTTGCAATGATTCAAATTCATAAGGCTTTAAAAACATTAAAAGAGGGTAAATTGATGAAAGAGCAGCGATCAATGAATATAAAGTATTATTCAATTGCCACTTCAAAAGTGAAAAAGGAAACTAAAGTCAATATTGACAAAGGTGGTCGTGATGTTTCCAAGTACAAATTCAATGGTAAGGAGTATGGTAAAAGTAGATTGGCCCTAGCAATAATTACAAACTATGTTCAAAAGCACAAGCCAACCTATAATCAACTTTGTGAAGTGTTTCCGGTTGAACTTGTTCCGCCTTATGGCTTAGTGAAGCCAAAAGCAGAAGCGTTAGAAGTTAGTAAAGATAGGGCGCGTTTCTTTTTAAAGGATCATGAAGTATTGGAGCTTCCTGATGGATTAATTTGTGTCAGTAATCAGTTTACCAAGGGTAGAATAGAAAAGCTTATTACAATTGCTCAGGAAGAGTTAGGGTGTAAAATTAAGTAACCTTGTTTCTGAATCATAGATTTAAAGAGGCTTTTAGCCTCTTTTTTTATTTTAAATACTCGTGTTTTGGTTGCTTTTGATGTTGTAAGCAACTATTTATTATTTCTGTCGTCTTAATACAGTAAACAAAAACTACACGAAAATAATTTGTATTTTCCTTGTGAGAACGAAATTTAATTCCGACATTTGTAAAACAGTAAAGTAAAACTATGCAAAAATCATTTGTAAATACAGTTTCAATAATTAGCTCCGGAAAATCATTCAGAGTAAAACCAGTGCATATTGAGCAAGGTGGCTGCTATCTTATTCAAATGAAAGATGTTTCTGTTGATGGATTAGTATCTACACCTCTTTCAATTGACTTGTCAAGTGTAAACCCAGGACACTTATTAAGACGTGGAGATTTACTATTCGTTGCCAAAGGAAACAGGAATTATGCCTTTGTTTATGATAGTGATTATCCAGCTGTGGCTATATCTCTCTTTTTTACAATTAGACCAGATGTAACAAGTTTAGATTCAGGTTATTTGGCTTGGTATATTAATTCTGATTTAGGACAAAAGTATTTTGAAAAACATAGAATGGGGGCTTCTGTAGGTAATATACGTAAGCCAGTATTAGAACAGATGCCAATAGTGATTCCTGAAATGGAACAACAACGAAAAATTTCAGAACTAGCAACTTTAGCTAGTCAAGAACGAATTATAACAAATCAGTACCTAGAGAAAAAAGAGGTACTGATTAATCAATCGATAATGAATTTAATTGAATCATAGAATGATAGATAAAGAATGTGATAATTGGGATAATGTTATTCGTTACTGGAGCGAGTTAGATGATTTAGCTTTGACTTGTATTGCAACAGTTCAACTTTCGGTGCCAACCTCTGTAAATGGTGAGTTCTTATCTAAACTGGTAGGATCTTTAGGGGTAGTTGAAAGAGTGTTTGAAGAATTTGAAAGTTCAATGAAGGTTCGGAAGCACCCCATTATCTCGGGTTGGAATATAATTTTAAACTTGGAGCCTAAACCAGAAAATGATGGAAATCAACAAAGTTTGTTTCTTCCATTTGATTCTATCATTAGAATTGATTTACATCATCCAATTGACAGAAGTAAGATATTATTAACAAAAATTAAATAGAATGACTGAAGAAGAATTTTTTAAAACACATCAAATCCTTTATAGGAAAAACAATAAAGGTCATGAATTCATGATTTTAGATCTAAGAAGTGGAGATACAATTAAGAAATACAATTATGATTATTCATGTATTGATCCAGTTCTTTTTGAGTTTTTTATAGGTCGTTCGCTCAATGATGAGATAGTAGAATCAGTAGCGAGTGAAATAAAGTCAGATTTTAAAGTAGATTTAATAGGGTAATTATGGAAACGAAGACAGAAACAATACAAAGTGATATTAACTCAGCACTATGGAGCGCGTGCGATACATTTAGAAGTACAATGGATTCACAAGGTTATAAGGATTATATCCTTGCCTTTTTATTCTTCAAGTATTTAAGTGATAAGTGCAAGGATAAGTATCAGGGATTTGAAAAACAATATGGTGACGATGTTGAGTTGATTAAACGTAAAATGAGCCGTGAGCCTTTTATTTTACAAGACGACTGTACATTTGAGCATGTTATTGAGAATAAAAATAACCCACAATTAGGTCAATTCTTAAACAAGATTTTTGAGAAAATTGAAGATGATAATAAGAAGAAACTGGAAGGTGTATTTGGCGATTTAGATTTTAATTCAAGTTCTAAGTTGGGTGATACAAAAGATAGAAACAATAGATTGAAGAATCTTATTGAGGATTTCGATAAACCAAAATTAGATTTCAGACCATCTGTAATTGGTACAGAAGACATTATCGGTAATGCTTACATGTACTTAATTGAAAAGTTTGCAGAAGGTGCTGGTAAAAAAGGTGGAGAATTTTTCACGCCACATGAAGTGTCAGTCCTATTGGCTAAACTAATGTCTCCAGATGCAGGGGCGCGTATTTATGATCCGGCATGTGGATCTGGATCTTTACTGATTACTGTTGCAGAAGAAGTGCCACACAAGGCAGGGACAGCAATAAGAAACTGTTCATTATATGGCCAAGAAAGTAATGGAGGTACTTGGGGTTTAGCAAAAATGAATATGTTTTTGCATGAAATGGATGCAGCTCAAATTGAATGGGGTGATACTATTAATAGTCCCAAGCTAATTGAGGGTGATCATTTAATGAAGTTTGATGCTGTTGTGGCGAACCCTCCTTTTTCTTTAGATAAATGGGGTGCTGAAAAAGCAAGTGACGACATGTATAAAAGGTTTACAAGAGGTGTTCCGCCTAAGTCTAAAGGTGATTATGCTTTTATTTTGCATATGATAGATTCTGCCGTTGAAGGTAGTGGACGAATTGGTGTGATTGTACCTCATGGTGTATTGTTTAGAGGTGGTTCTGAAAAAACAATTCGTGAAGCGTTAATTCGTGAAAACCTTTTGGAAGCTGTTATTGGTTTGCCATCTAACTTGTTTTTTGGAACAGGTATTCCTGCTGCTATACTGTTGTTTAATAAAGGTAAAAAACATAGTGATGTCTTGTTTATTGATGCCAGTAAAGAATTTGAGAGTGGTAAGAAACAAAATAAACTAAGACCTCCTCATATTCAAAAAGTAGTTGATGCTTTTAATGGTTTTGAGGAAATTGAAAAGTACTCACACAAAGCAACAATTGAAGAGATTGAAGGTAATAACTTTAACTTAAACATACCACGATATGTAGATACGTTTGAAGCGGAAGAAGAGGTTGATCTAGATGCTGTGAAAACGGAAATAAAATCACTTGAGTCAAATTTGACAAAAGTAAAATCTGAGATTAATAATTATTTACAAGAACTAGGGTTGAACTAATGGAAAGAATAATCGATAAAATATCATTTCCTTCCGATTGGTCAAGAATTAAGTTATCTGCGCTAGGGGAGATTTTTAAAGGGAAAGGAATTTCTAAATCTGAAATTTTAGATAAAGGTATTCCGTGCGTTAGGTATGGAGAAATTTACACAGAGTATCACTATCAATTTGACTCCACTATATCTTATATCTCAAATGAGTCAGCGAAAAAGAGTAAAGAAATTAAGTATGGAGATGTTCTTTTTGCAGGTAGTGGAGAGACGCCAGAAGATATTGGAAAGGCTATAAATTATGTTTCGACCAAAGAAGCTTACTCAGGTGGAGATATTGTTATTTTCAGACCAAAAGACACTACTGATGCTCCATTTTTAGGTTATTTACTGAACTCAGAATATGTTAATCAACAAAAGTTTCAAGTTGCTCAAGGTCACTCTGTAGTTCACCTCTATGGTAAAAATATTGAAGAACTAGAGGTTGTTTTACCGAGTATTGATGAAAGAGTAGCAATCGCAGAAATCCTATCAAAATGGGATGAATTGATTGAAGAACAAGAAAAACTCATCAAAGCTAAAGAGCAACAGAAAAAAGGCTTAATGCAAAAGTTATTAACTGGAGAGTTAAGGTTTCCAGGGTTTTATGATGCGTGGGTGAAGTCAACTTTGGGTGAACATACTGAAATTAAAACAGGAAAAAGAGACAATCAAAACAAAGTTTCTGGCGGTAATTACCCGTTTTTTGTTAGATCGCAAACAATTGAAAGAATTAATTCTTATTCTTTTGACGGTGAAGCGATACTAATACCAGGAGAAGGGAAAATTGGAGAAATATTTCACTACATCAATGGTAAGTTTGACTTTCATCAAAGAGTCTACAAAATCAGTGGATTTTCCGAAAAATTAAATGGCCTTTTCTGTAAATATTTTATTCAACAACATTTCAAAAAAGAAGTTGCAAAGCATTCAGTTAAAGCAACAGTAGATTCACTTAGGCTTCCTACTTTTATTGAGATGGTTATTTATCTTCCTGAATTAAAAGAACAATTAAAAATAGTATCCACATTGTCCTTTTGCGATAATGAAATAGAAATGTTGAAAGAGGAATTAGAAAGAATAAAAAAACAAAAGAAAGGTTTGATGCAACAATTGTTAACAGGAAATATTAGAGTTAAAGTATAATTATATGGGTAAAAAGTTTAAAATATTATCAATAGATGGTGGTGGGATTAGAGGAATATTTCCCTCTCAATACATTGCAAGTTTAGAACAGAGGCTAGGAGAAATAGATGGTCAATCCAATAGGATCTGTGATCACTTTGATTTGATATGTGGTACATCTACTGGTGGTATTTTGGCACTAGGCTTAGCTTTTGGAATACCAGCTTCTGAATTAAAAGACCTGTACATTAAAAATAGAAAATCGATTTTTGGATGGCCTAATAATAAAGTGTTAAGACGTAAGTATCCACGTAAGAATTTAGAAAATCTGATTAGGGAGAAATTCAAATCAGCCATGAAAAATGAAATAGACCATGAGCCACTACTATTAGATGCTAAGACGAGACTATGTATTACTGGATATGATATTGAAAATGCTCAACCAAAAGTTTATAAGACACCACATAAGGAAGATTATAAATTTGATTTGTATAGACCAGCATATCAGGTTGCGCTAGCAACTGGAGCAGCACCAACATTTTTTAGCCCTTTTAAAGGAGAGTATGAAATGTTTAATACAGATGAGAAAGTAAACTTTCCTTTAACAGTTGATGGTGGTGTTTTTGCTAACAATCCAACGCTAATCGCTATAATGGAAGCGCATAAAGGCCTTGGAATTGATTTAGCTGATATTGAGGTGGTTTCAATTGGGACAGGATCAGAAACATATAGAGAAAGTGATACTAAAACAGTTTTTAAAATACCAATTCCAAGATTGTGGGGACCATTTTATTGGATGTACAAAACCAGAATCTTAAACTTAATGTTTCAAGCTCAGTCTCAACACATTGATGATATGTGTAAGATATTTGCCAAAGGTACAGGTGAATCAGAAGAGAGTTTATTCCCTTATCACCGTATTCAGACCACACTAGATCATAACCTTAAAATAGCAATGGATAGTACAGATTTGAGAAAGTTAACAGCACTTACAAATCGTGCTGTTAAAGAATTTCAAGTAACTGGAAACACTATAGAACAATTAATTATTAATAACGAAAGATGGGGCGGTTTTCCTTCTTAAAATTAAAAAATCATGGCAAACTGTAATAAATTATTTCTTGACTTTAACACCAATATTTCTCTTGTAAAGAAACAAGTTGATGCTCTTATTAAATCTAGAAAAGCTGTAGAAGCAACAATTGTAAAATACTTCAAAGAAAATACAACATTAAGTGTTCCCAAATTTTGGATTCAAGGTTCATACATTATGAAAACTCTTGTTATTAAAAAAGACGGAACTTATGATGTAGATCTAGGTGTGTATTTTATGGACAAACCAGAAGTTGAAGCTAAAACAGTTCAGAATTATGTAAAGTTGGCTTTAAAAGATCAGACTGGTACAACACCAGAACATAGACAAAGGTGTGTTCGAGTAATTTATGCAGGAGATTACAATATAGATTTACCAGTGTATTATAAATTGAATGAAGACGACCATCCATTTATTGCTGTTAAGGATAATGGTTGGGAAGAAAGTGATCCGATAAATTTAAAGAAATGGTTTGAAGATAAAAAAGATAGTAATGGTCAGCTTTGTAGAATTGTGAAATACTTAAAAGTATGGGCAGATAAATTGAATTTTAAAGCTCCTAGTGGAATAGCATTGTCTGTGTGGGCGGCTAATAATTATGTAGAAAACGAAAGAGAGGATGTTGCATTTTTGAATGTCCTAAAAGCAATTAAATTGGAAATAGGAACAGATTGTAATTGTCTAAATCCTGAGTCACCATTTGATGACTTAACTACTAGATTAGATGCAACACAAAAAGAAAAATTTGTAACTGCTTTGACTAGTATAATTGATGATGGAGAGTTGGCAATTGACTCTGATAATCAATTAGAGGCAAGTAAAAAATGGAGAGCTCATTTAGGTAAGGACCGATTTCCAGAAGGAAAAGATGAAGATGTTGATGCAAAACTTGAACTACTGAATGCAGCAAAAAGCGTAGTTCTAGGAGGAAGCGCTAAATTAAATAAGGAAGGAGAAATACAGACCGCACAAGGAATTAATCACAAACCTCACAAAAATTATGGCGGGTAAAATGAAGTTTCAAAAGAAACATAGTGTTAATCCTATATCAATCCTTGGTAGGGAAAAATCATTGATTAAAAAAAATTATGAAATGATTGAATGTAAAATCCAAAATGGTTCATTGTATTGTTATGGATCATATCAACCAACTGAAAATTCTATAACTTATAGTTATCGGATTAAGTACGACCCGACAAAGTCACCTAAGATTTATGTAACTAATCCAGTAATTCAGTATCATGATGATATTCACATGTATCCAAAAGACAATTGCTTGTGCTTATATCATAAAACAGATTTGGTTTGGAGCACAGAAGACCATCTTTTTGACACTATAATACCTTGGACACATGAGTGGTTTCTTTTTTACGAAATTTATTTAATTACAGGAAAGTGGGAGCATCCATTTGTAGATCACAAAAGAACCAATAAAGTAATATATTAACAATGCCTAATTTACATAATACATTTATTAATTATAATAAGTTAATCTCTCTTTCTGTTGCTCGACAGAAAAGGCTGACCTCTGCAAAACAATCTGTTGAGACTGCGATTAAATTACATTTTAGAAATGACCTAAGAATCGTAGTACCTAGCTTTTATATTCAAGGGTCATACAAGATGAAAACTATGATTGTTAAAAAAGATAATACTTATGATGTAGATCTTGGAGTATACTTCTTTAATAAGCCTAATATGGAGCCAGCTTCTCTACAGAAGAATGTTCTGAAAGCTGTAAAATATAAGACTATAGCAGGAACTACACATAAAGAAAAATGCATTAGAATAAATTATCAAGGCGAATTCAATATAGACTTACCAGTTTATTATTTGGACAAGAATACGAACATATCTTACCTAGCGACTAAGCACGGATGGGAAATAAGTGATCCAAAGGAGTTAGTAGAGTGGTATTTTGAAAATGGTGGCGAAACGCCTCAACTAAGAAGGATTATAAAATATCTAAAAGCTTGGTGTGATAATCATAAGAATAAGTTTCCAAGCGGGATTTCATTATCTGTCTGGGTTACTAATAAGTATTCAGCTCACAAAAGGGACGATATAGCCTTATATAATACCTTGTTGGGTATTAAAAGGTATTTTTTTTGGAATGGTGTCGAGTGCGAAAATCCTGCTCCACCACATGATGATTTAGCTGGAAGATTAACATCATCACAAAGATCTAGGTTTAAATCTGAACTGAAAGTATTAATTGAAGATTTAGATGAAGCTATAGAAATGAAAAACTTACCGAACTCAATAAGAATTTTAAGAAAACACTTTGGAAAAAGATTTATATGAAGAATAAAGGGATAAAATTTTTTTTCTGGAATATGGATGGGAAAAATGAAGATAATGATAAGGCTGTTAAGTTAAAAATAATCTCCGCATATATGACCTCATTAATAGAAGAGGAGAAACCAGAAATACTTGGGTTTGCTGAATGCCTGATAGACCCTAATGATATGTTGAAAGCTTTAGGTGAAGGCTATGTACTAGTGGATCATTATCCTAGAGATAAAGGTAGTGGTCACCCAATAAAGAATACTAAATATCTGTCGGTTTATACGAATAATAAAGGTTTCACTTTGACTCCTGCCGGATTTCCAAGAACTAAGCACATGCAGTTAAGTATACTTTATGTTTCCAATAAAAAAATTCTAATTGGTTGTGTCCACCTTGCAGCAAAATTTAAGAGGGATTTGGAAGAGTTATATTCAAGATCTAAGGATTATAAAATAGAGTTTGAAGATAAAGAGTTTCGTGAGAAGATTGATTTTGACGGAAGTATTGTTTTTGGTGATTTTAATTCTAATCCTTTTGAAAAAGCTATGACAAAGTATGATGCCTGGCATGCAATTAACATTGATCACATACATGATAAGCTGGATGGGGTTAACTATTTTATTAACCCAACAGCAAGTTTAGTTGGGTCTTTTATATATGGTCAAGAAACTAATAAACCTCCTGGCACTTTTTTCTACGAACCTGATAAGCATAAGGAAAATGATCTCCATTGGAATATGTTAGATGGATGTATTTATAGACCTGTTTTACACAGTCTTTTTAATAAAAAGGAATACAAAATTATTACAGAAATGGGAGGTGTTAAATTATACCAAAACCATAGCATTACAAAGGGTTACTCTAAACATTTACCCATAACTTTTAATTTTAATTTAATATGAAAATTGATTTTTTTAAAGAATTTGACAATAAATTCAAGAAAACTAAGGAAGCGAATAATTTAGAAACTGTTTTACAGAATTTATCAAAACAGGTACATGATCGATATAATAAGTTTGGAATAGACTCTTATGTCATATCTTCCAGTTCAAGTGATTCTAAATTTAGGGAGATGTCATTTGTTTTAAGTACCACTTCTGGTACTTCTTATACATATCATCTTATGAGAATAAAATTACCTATAGACGGTGAATTTCCTTTCAGAGTGACGGCTTTTTTGAATCCACCAACGGAAGAGTTTACTTTTGAAAATACTGATTACTCTGATTTTATTGATTGGGTGGTTAATGATGTAATAGGAAATGTTCGAATGAGAATTGTAACCGAGCATTTAAGACAGATGAATAATACTATATCATCTTGGGAAGAAGAGGGAGAGATAGATTAAACAATTTATACTATGACAACATACACAGAAATAAAAGACTCACAAGAACCAGCATTGAAGTTTCTTCAAAAGTTGGGTTGGCAATATATCTCACCAGACGAAACCGTAGTTGAAAGAGGTGGCATTTTAAGTAATGTTATCTTAGAGTCTGTTCTTGAAAAACAACTAGATAAGATCAATTCATTTGAGTATAAAGGTTCGGAATATAAATTCTCTAAAGGAAGTGTTCATAATGCAATCTATGCTATTAAAAACGTGCCAGATGAAGGCTTATTAAAAACATCCGAAAAAATATTTGATCTAATCAATTTAGGTAGAAGTTTTGAAGAGCATATTCAAGGTGATAAAAAGAGTTTTTCTATACAGTATATCGATTGGGAAACACCAGAAAATAATGTGTTTCATATCACAGATGAATTTATTGTAGATGGTGTAAATGATACGAGAAGACCTGATTTAGTTTTGTTTATCAATGGAATACCATTTGTTGTTATAGAAAATAAACGTAGAGATAAAAACGCGTCTATTGAAGAGAGTATTTCACAATTCATTCGTAATCAAAAGAAAGAAGAAGGAATACCTAAGTTATTTCAGTTCTCTCAATTATTGTTAGCGGTTCAACCCAATGAAGTAAAGTATGGAACCACAGATACTCCTGCAAAATTTTGGAGTTATTGGAAAGAACAAACTGATGTTGAGGGTGAAGTTCAACAGATAATTAACACTACTGTTAATGGTTCAAAAGCAGAATCAAGACTACCAACAGAGCAAGATCGAATGTTATATTGCTTATGTCGTCCAGAACGTGTAATCGAACTAGCCTATAAATTCACTCTGTTTGATGCAGGAATTAAAAAAGTAGGAAGGTATCAACAATATTTTGCCGTAAATAATTCAGTAGAAAGAGTTCAGGGTTTTAATGAAGAGGGTCAGCGTAAAGGTGGAGTAATTTGGCACACACAAGGTTCTGGAAAATCTCTAACCATGGTGATGCTTGCAAAATCTATCATGCTCAACGAGCAAATCAAAAATGCACGAATTATTGTGGTTACTGATAGGGTAGAATTAGATAAACAAATTGCAAGAACATTCAGACATTGTGGTAAAGAACCCGTTAGAGCAAAAAGTGGAAATCATTTGATTGAAGTAGTTCAAGAAAGTAATGTTGAAGTTGTTACTACCATTATTGATAAGTTTGAATCTGCATTAAAACGCAAAGACTTTAGGAATAAATCTGAGAACATATTTGTATTGGTAGATGAAAGTCACCGATCTCAATATGGTAAGAATCATGCATTGATGAAGAAGGCATTACCTAAAGCTTGTTACATTGGTTTTACTGGTACTCCCCTTATGAGTGCTGAAAAAAATACTGCAAATAAGTTTGGAGGGTATATTGACAAATATACTATAGATCAAGCTGTAGAGGATGGAGCAGTTTTACCTTTATTATATGAAGGAAGATCTGCAAAGTTAACTGCTAATCAAGGGCAGATTGATAAAGGTTTTGATCGATTGTCTGAACCATTAACAGAATATCAAAGGAAAGATTTGAAAAAGAAATTCTCTTCCATCACAGAAATTTATAAATCACAACAAGTGGTTGAAGAAATCGCTTATGATATTTCAGAACATTATACAAAAAACTGGAAAGGAACGGGGTTCAAAGCGATTATTGCGGTACCGCTAAAAGAGACTGCACTAAAATATCAGATCTATTTTGAGAAGCAAACTAATCCAAGATTAAGAATAGATACGGCTGTTGTAATTTCTAATTCAGACACAAGAGTTGATCATGAAGAGGTTGAAGAAGAGGTAACAAGTGAAGTGCAACAATATTTCAAAAAAATCAACGCAAAATATGGTTCAGTTGAAACCTTTGAAGAAGTTGTAACCAATAAGTTTAAGGACACAGATGATGAAATAGAAATTCTAATTGTAGTAGGTAAACTTCTAACTGGTTTTGATGCCCCAAGATGTAACACTTTGTATATCGCAAAACCTCTAAAAGAGCATGGCTTATTGCAAGCTATTGCCAGAGCAAATAGATTATACAAAGGAAAAGACTTTGGCCACATTGTAGATTATGTAGGAATCTTAGGTGACTTGGATAAGGCTTTAACTACATATAGTGCACTTAAAGAATTTGATGAATCAGATCTTGCCGGTGCAATAATGAAAGTAGATGAGGAAATTAAAAAGGTTCCTCAATACCACTCTGATGTATGGGATGTTTTTAAAGGTGTTTCTAATAAAAGTGATGTTGAAGAAATGGAACGCTTCTTAGCACCTAAAGACATAAGAGATAATTTCAGAGAAAAACTGATTGCATTTGCAAAAGCTTTACAAGCAGGAATGGCTTCTGATGTTTTTTACAAAATGTATAGAGAGGATAGACAGAGAGTTTTCATTAAAGATTTAAAATTCTTCCAGAGTCTTAGATCTTCTGTTCAAATAAGGTATTCAGAAAAGATAGACTATAAGGAATATGAAGGTCGAGTTAGAAAGCTTTTAGATACACAAATTGGAGCTGATGGAATCGAACAAACTACAGAACCAATTAATATTTTCAATGAAGAGGTATTCAAACAAGAAGTAGAAAAGCTTACAGGGTCAACAGCTTCCAAAGCAGATACGATAGCTTACAAAATGAAGAAAGCTACTTCTGAAAAAATGGATGAAGACCCAGTGTTCTATGCTAAATTCAGCAAACTAATCAGTGAGGCTATTCAAGCGTTTATTGATAAGCGAATTTCAGAAGCTGAATATCTGAAAGAGATATTGCAAGTAAGACAGGATTTAGTGGACGGAAGGTTTGAAGACACACCAGATAGTTTAAAAGGTAATCCAGAAGCAAGAGCATTTTATAATATTGTTAAAGAGGTATTGATTGATCAGGTGCCTGAGTCAAACTTAACAGAGGTTGAAGGAAAACTAGCGACAACAGGAGTTGATCTATCTGGAATAATCCAAAGATTGGTTATCAGAGATTGGAAAAAGAATGATGATATTCAAAAGCAAATGAAAAATGATGTTGAAGATTATCTATTGGACCACAGATCCGAATATGGTGTCGAGTTGAGCTTTACGCAGTTGGATATTATACTGGACAAGGTAATGAACGTAGCAAAAACTGTGTTTTAAGATGAGTAATTCAATCAGTTATGGCACAACAAAAATTGCCTACAGTATAGAGTTCAGAGATCGTAAAACTATGGCTATAGAAGTACATCCAGATAGTTCTGTGCTTGTTGTTGCGCCCATTGATTCTACACCTGAGAAAATACAGGCTAAAGTAGAAAAGCGAGCTTCATGGATTGCTAAGCAACAACGTTTCTTTAATAAAAGACCTGACAAAGCTTATACACATGAATGGGTAAGCGGAGAAAACATATTTTATTTAGGGAGACAGTATCGTTTAAAAATTAGTGAAGGCAAATCAGATGCTAAACTCATGGGTAAATACTTACATATAAGTGTACCTAATAAAAAGAATAAATCTCAAATAGAAACTTTAGTCAACGCATGGTACTTATCTCACGCTAGAACAAAATTGGAAGAAAGAATTAAAACCTTTGAACCAATGCTAAAGCGTGAAGGTCTTGAAATGAATTCATTGATCATTAGAAAACTTGAAAAGCGCTGGGGAAGTTGTACACCAAAAAGGAATATTGTAATAAATGCTGATTTAATTAAAACACCAATTCATTGTATTGATTACGTAATCATACATGAGCTATGTCACCTGAAGCATCACAATCATGGTCCTGAATTCTGGTCGCTATTAAATAAGTACTGCCCTAATTGGAGCAAGTTAAAAGATAAATTAGAGAATTTTAATATTTAATTTTATGAAACTTCATGAAGCAATTGAGCAGTTAATTAAGCAAAAAGGATCAATGTCTGCAAATAATGTGGCTCTTGAATTGAATCGGAATAAATGGTATTCAAAAAAAGATGGATCACTTATTAAGAGTAGCCAGATTAGTGCAAGGGTAAAAAACTATACATTGTTATTTAAAAAACGAGATGGAATAATTTATCTAGTAAATGAAGGTGTAAAGCAAAAGAAGAAAGTAATAATTGATGTGGAGACTGTAAAAGCTAAAATCGTAAAACCAATTTTAAATGGCAGTTTTTCGATAAGTGAATTGATGGATGAAAACTATTTCAAATTAGCAGATCTCATTGATGATAATGTTCCAGATGAACCTGGCTTATATTGTATACGTATCAAAAACATCAATTCTCTAAATGTTGTTTTTGCAAATGAGCTATTGAAGCGAGATCATAATATTATTTATATTGGGTTAGCAAGTAAAAGTTTGAAACAACGTTTTTTAGGTCAAGAGCTAAGGGCTAAAGGTCATGGGACATTTTTCAGGAGTATAGGTGCAGTACTTGGTTATACACCAGAGAAAGGTTCATTAATAGGTAAAAAAAATCAGAATAATTATAAGTTCTCTACTACAAATCAAAAAAATATTATTGTGTGGATCAATTCAAACCTTCTTGTTAATTGGGTTGTTAGAGAACAAGACTTAAATATAATAGAGAATAATCTCATAAAACAATACTTACCCTTACTCAATGGAACAGGGAATCCCTCACACCTCCAAGAATTAAAAGACTTAAGAGCAAAATGTAGGTTGATTGCTAGGAGTAAATAAATATAATATACAATAGTATTAAGAATAGTTTAATGTATCGTTTGATATTTCCTAACTCATATTAGATTACTGGATCATCTATTGTAATACTAAATGCTCATGAAACGAATATTAGGATGGTTTGATTGCAGATTGGATACATGAAGCATTATCAAGTTTTGACTAACAAGTTTCTGTTAAGTAGAAACAAATTGATTATCTATTCATATTAATTATGATTGGTCAGAAGTTTCTGATTTTTCTGAAATTCATAATTCAATTTTTCACCCTGGCATTTTTTGTCAGGGTATTTTGTTTTAGATTGATAAATATTTGGTCAGCAATAAAATAATTGGTATTGTTATAGTCTAATAAAACCAGACTATGAAACTATCAAGAGAAGGCTTCGTTGAATTTTTAGCAGTAAGACTTAAACCTGAATCAGCAAAATCATATTTGGATTATGCTGATGCTTTTGCTAGGGCCGTAGATAAAGATGATCATTACTTTTTTTCTAATTTGAATCAAGCGGGAGAATTGAAAGAGTTACTTCAAGGTGGAATTAAAGAATATCCAACATTTAATAAATACAAAAGTAAATATCAATCAAATATTAGAACAGGAATTAGAGCACTTCTAAAGTATTACTTATTTGTTCAAGACAAGTCAAAGAAAGTAGATTTTAAAATTCCTGATGAAATGTCTCAAGATAATATCCTTGAACATTATACATATTTATATGAAAAATGGTTGAAGAACCGTGTGATTAAATTGAACGGTGAACACTTTAAATCACATGAGGCATATTCAAATGCACTGCGTTATGCTATTGAGGATTCAAATGTGACCCCTCGACAGTTTTTCTCATTTACTAAAAAAATGCAAGTTGATATATTTCAGATTCAATTAGGAGATAGAAGAATTTATCAAGGAAGAAACGCATCATCAAGAAAAGATATTTCTAGTAGTATTAATAAGTATAAATTATACTTGGCTGAAAGATTTGGGGAAAAATCTTCAAGATTGTATTAATTTTTTTTCCACAAGCTATATTTATTTTTGTCCCAGTTTTATCAAAACTGGGACTATTGATGGAAACCAGCGAGTTAACAATTACACCTCTTCACATTGTCCCGTTTACATGGAAAAACTGTTGTAAATGGGATAATCGTATCCAAAATTCGTCTATACTCGCTATAAACTATAATTATGGCTAAAAGACAAACTACAACTTCGGGTATGGATTGGAATACAATGCTTGGTTTAACAGATCGATTGAAACGAGATAATGAATACCGGGATTTCCTACTAATAACGATGGGATGTTACTTTGGATTACGTATTGGAGATTTGCTGTCGATTAAGTGGAGTGAAATATTGGAGAAAGAAGAATTACAAATCAAAGAGTCAAAAACCAAAAAACTCAGAATCATCACAATCAACCATAAAGTCATGGAAGCAATCCACATTTGTTCAAATGAACTAAGGTTGAAAAATGGACATTGGAATAGTGATTATGTATTTGCCAATCGATGGGGTGGTCAATTATCCGTATCCTATGTTAACAAGAGATTAAAAGTAATATTCCATAAGTATAATGTAAGAGTACAAAATCCAAGTTCACATACATTACGTAAAACTTTTGGTAAACACGTGTTTGAAATGGATAACCAATCCGAACGTTCATTAATATACTTGTCTGAAATATTTGGTCATTCCTCTTCCTCGATAACAAGACTTTATATTGGATTAACTCAGGAAAAAATAAAAGACGTATATTTGAATTTATAATTTCTTGATGGTAAAATTTAATCAAGTTTTTCGTTAAATATTTTGATTATGAGTAATGTGTATTTTGAAATTGAATGGTATAAATTATTAGAAAGTTTTAATCCCGAGCTAAAAAAATATGATATTCAACTCACAAGTGCAAAACTTGAATTTCCTAAGAAAAGTGCAATTCTATCCTTTTATTCTGATCAAATAAAAGAGTTGAATAAAATTATTGACAGCGAAGGGTATCCTATGTCCACTAATCTTGCATCTTTACGTATGAAATTTTTGCAAGAATATTCCAAAACTAACTCTGATGTTAATAATACTGATAGGACAAATGATTTAGAATCACAACTGTTTTTTAACAAACTTATAAATATTTGTGAAGCATTAACCGATGAATTAAATGAGTTAGAGTATAAAATTGAAGAAATAGGTTATAATCAATCGGAAATTGAAAACGTACTTTTAGGATTTGAATCTGATTTTGATAGAATACAAGAATCAATTAATAAGATTTTCATGGGAGTGAGTTTTGAAAATTTTATTCTGGAAGCAAGAAAGGATTCTTGGTTTGATAATATAATGAGTATTAGATATAAGGTGATTCGCGAGATTAAAAAACAAAATTTCAATAGGAATTTGGTTGAAATTACATCAATGTTTGTTAACGAAGATTTATCCTTTGAATATAACACTACAACAAAGAACTACGATTTAATACCATTTAAGAATTTAATTGGTGAAATTATTTCTGACTTGAAAAGGGAAATGAATGAGGTTAAGGTTGATGAAAAAATGGAACAAATTTTTCATGCAAAAATGTTTATAGAAGATTGTAATGTGGCTAATGTGTTATTAACATTGCTGAAAAGAGATAGACTTATAGAATCTCACAGCGACAAATTTACGATTCTAAATAAAACATTAAATTTTTTAAATTACGTTAAAGATCAGAGAAGATTAGATTTAGTTATCCTTCAATTACTTGAATCTGGAATATTATCAAAAGATGATACCCAATATCGTTGGAATGGTATTGGTAAAAACAAGGTTGAATCTTTGATGGACTTTAGTAGAGTCTTAGAAGAAGAGAATATTGCTAAGCACATTGGTGGTTATAAAGAAATATTTCTAACATATAATTCTTATTTCAATACAAAATTGAAGGATGGGGTTAGACAGGCTCAAGAAGTTTATGATTATCAGAATGAAATCAGATTTCGAAATCATTTTACTTTTATTAAAACTATAAAATAGTTACCCCTAACTTCGTTTTCCGATGACGAAGTGAACGATTCCATAAGGCTTGAATAGTCAGTACCTTTATAATGTAAAAGAGTTAATAACTAAAATTATAAAGATGAAAAATTCAAACAACACAATTCAAAACATTCTTAAAGGGTACGTAAAATGGTTAAATACATCATACTTCTATAAAGTAGGTGATAAACTAAAAAAATTCAAAAGTGGATTACCTTATGCTAGCTATATGGAACTAGCAATATCTGACTTAGGAATTAGACCAGAAGATTTTAAGATGTATTCTAAACCTGGATTATTGAAAGCATTTGCAAGTAAACTAGAATTATCTTCTCAATTTATAAGAAGGGAAGCCAAGATTCAATCTGATATTCTTTCAGCGTTCAATGCATATATCAAATACAGTATCGCGACATCTAAATAATAAAGTATAGAAATTAACGGAGTGCACACCGTTCTATATTATCCAAGCGCTTGGATTAAACAATTCGAAAATTAAAGTTTAATCTAAATCAAATAATCATGTTAAAATTAAAAACTGTCAAGGTCTCTGACCTTAGTATACACCCTTCGTATGCCATAATTTATCAAGTAAATAACCTTCAAAGGGAGATTCTTAAAGACTCTATCATACAGACTAAAGGGTTATTAGAGCCAATAGTAATAAACGAACAGAATGAAATAATTCATGGTGTTCAAAGGTACCTAGTCTATAAAGAGTTAGGTTGGGATCAAATTCCTGCTAAACTATTTGGAAAAGTTAAGAGTGATGATGATGTGTTTTACATCATCTCATTCAATCGCCATAGAGATAAGTCAATGCTTGAGCGTTGGAACGAAATAACTACACTTAAACAGTACTGGAAAAAGAAGCAGGGTGCCAGAACCGACTTACAAGAAAACTTGTCTGAGTTCGATAAATTAAGTACTCGAGCAAAGTTGGCACTTCACTGTAATATCGCAGAGGGAAATATCTATAAAATAGAAAAGGTTGCTGAAAGTCATATTCAATACCTAAACCTTATTAGTGCTGGAGAAATGTCTTTACATGAGGCATATTTAAGGGCTACAGGAAAGTATGTAGAGAAGAACAATAAGGATAATCAAGATGAGCTTAATGGTGAACCTGTGGATAAGATTTATAATAACTGTTGTCCTAATTGTAATACTAAATTTTAAAATAAAAAATTATGAAAAAAATAGAAAAGTCAAAGTTGAAAAAGATAATACCGGCAGTAAAAGATGTTGCCATAACATTAATATCATTATTTGCAGGGTGTGGAGGATCTAGCTTAGGTTATGAAATGGCAGGGTTCTTAGAACTCCTAGCTATAGAATGGGAAGCTCATGCTCGTAAAGTATTCAAATTAAATTTTCCAAATATTGATGTGGTTAACGAAGATATTGAAAAGTTATCAGGTGAAAAAATTTTAAATCTTATCGGTAAAAAACGTGGTGAGTTGGATGTGTTTGATGCATCACCTCCTTGTCAAGGATTTTCTCAATCTGATACATCAAGAGATGTGAATAATGAAAAGAATAAATTATACTTCAAGACCATTGAGTTGATCAATGAGGTTTACCCCAAAGTTTTTGTTATAGAAAATGTGATAGGAATGAGACGCGGAAAAATGAAGCCAGTGTGGAATCTTATTGCTGATGCATTCAAGAATCTGGATTACCGTGTAGAATTTAAGGTAGTTAAAGCAGAAGAATTTGGAGTGCCACAAGCGAGAAGGCGTGTTATAGTTATTGGAATTCGTAATGATATTCAAAAACGATTTAATATAGGTGCGTTGTTTCCTCAGTCAAATTTGACCAATGTAGTAAATATGTCAGTTGGTACTCATATCCCAAATATTATCGGGTTCTCGCCTGGTCAATTTCAAGACAGGTTCATTCCATCTACCGAACCAATGTGTACAATAACTAAGACCATGTCAGCTTGGTTTTATGAAAAGGACGGAATGAGAAGGCGTCCGACAATACCTGAACTGAAGATGTTGTCTTCGTTTCCTGAGTCGTTCAAATTCTTAGGTTCGTTCAATCAACAATGGGCACGTATAGGGAACGCTGTGCCACCTAATATCACTAAAGCTATAGGTTTACATATAAAGGAAAATATACTCACGCAAGAGGTGTTAAATCACTTCGTTCCTTCTGAGGTAAAAGTCATAGTAATGGATACTGTCGAAACTTCAAGAAAAGCGGCTTAACAATAATATAATTATTCATCCAGCAGGAGTCAAATTGGCTCCTGCTCAATCTAGAGTTAAATGAACAACAACGATACAATTACATTCGATCAACAATTTGAAAATATATCACATAAGGCGGTAAAAGGTTTTCAGGATAACATACTTGATATATTGGTTTCTGATTCAGATTTCTTTGACAGTAATCCAACAGAACTATTATTAATTGAGGATAGTACAGAACTATTTGAATATATCATGAATCACGATAACTGGGTTCGTCATTGGTCAATATACTTACTTAAACAAATAATGGATTTAGTTTATGAACCTGTGAAACATATCAAATCTGTTGAATAAAATAATTAAGAAACTTGTTTGAAGTCCCTTACAGGTTTTTTTAAATATTTAAGAAGTTTAGATTTTCAGAAAAGAAAAATATATAAGTATGATGTCGATTGTTTTAAGCCATGGGAGGAAAGAATAAAAGAATAAAAGAGTTTGAACCGGTAACGTGTGTGTTGCCAGTTAACCTGCCCTGCTTGAATGAAAAAGCAGAGTTAGAAGGATTATCGATTGACAGAATTTATGTTCTTCTTCACCAGATATACGTTGTCTGGATATATGATGAATTAAATGATGTGAAGAAGGACGGATATTTTCATTTAGATGGATGGGTCACTCTATCTGCTACTCGATTACAAGTTCTTTGTACACACAAATACAAGGCCTATGAAAAATTTCTTATAAGGAATAATGTGATTGAGATTAAATATAATCAACTAGGATTGAAAAGTTATGTTAGTGGAGTACGCTGCACTCCATATAGAATTAATCCAAGATTGCTAAGCCCTAAAAATGGAAGAAGGTTTAAACATACATTAATAACTGATTACAAAACTTTAAAAGCAATTAATAATGATCAAAACAAATTTGAAAATGGACAATACTCAGTTGAATTACAGAAAACAATAGAATTCTCCTCAGTACATAATGAAATGCATTCAATGCTCTCTAGTTTCTATTTTGACACTATTGGGCTGAGTAAATTTATATCTAAAGTTGGATCAGGTCAAATAATTTTGAAACGAAAGTCAATTAGAGGAATCATTGACGCAGAGATGGTAGCATATTCAATTAACCTTAATGGTATTTCTAAACCAATTGTATGCTCGTTTGGAGAGCGTTTCCATACCACTTTCACTAGACTACCTAGAGAGTACCGATCATTTTTAAAAATTAAGGATGTTAATGAACCATTGTGCTCAGTTGACATTGCAAACTGTCAAGTATACATTGTAGCTATCATCCTTGCCTTCCCAGATGAAGTAAAAAAGGTTTTACCAGAATTTGAATATGTCCTTGACAAGATTAAAAAAGTCACCAAAACCAAACTTCGACTGTTTCTTGAATACTGTGTTACTGGCAAGATTTACGAATATTGGCAAGATGAACGAGGATTAGCAGAACGAGATGATGCGAAATTAGAGATCATAAAGCGTGTGTTGTTTGATTCTTTACCACCACAAAAGAAATATCAAGAGATTCGTAGTTTATTCGAACTACGATTTGATGATGTCTGGGAAGGAATTCAAATTATGAAATCCATCACTTCAGCAGAATTACCCATGTTAAAATCAATATGTATAGACGATAAAGGTAATTATGATGACAATGAATTGCACAAGACATTAAGCTGTATGTGTCAAAGATTTGAATCAAGGGTTTTAACTGGAATGGTTGTTCCTTCTCTTTTAAAAAAGGGAGTTGGACCATTTCTAACGATACACGATTCAGTACTCATACCAGAGTCAAAATCTCTTCTTGCCAAAGAAATCTTCATAGCCTGCTTTGAAAGGCTAGGTGTAAAACCTCCAACTATCAAAATTGACTCCTATGGATCAATTCCTGATGAATGGACTTAAATATATTGGGGAAAACAATCGACATAATTATACAGTAGAACATTTGTCAATATAAACTGAGGTTATTTCCATGTAACGGGAACAAAGGTTCAAGTCCAGTATATGATAAAAAGAGCAAGAAAAACTTGTTCCTTTTTATTATTAACAGCTAATCTCGCATGGACGAAGGATTTAACGAGGCGCTTCAGCTTCAATTAAAAGCACTAACGGATAGATTAAAATCAATTGAATCTAAGATTGGTTTTTCACAAGAACTCGAATCAATTAATGATTGGATTGATGAAGAATCAGCCAAAAGAATTACAGGTCTTGGTAAATCAACTTTATATGCACTGCGCAAAAGTGGAAAGTTGACATTCTCAAGGTTGAGTAAACGTAAACTCTTTTACCGAATAAGTGACTTAGAAAGACTTCTTGATGAAAATGAGAAAGCATAAAATTAAACAATGGAATATATTGAGACAATACCTTATACAGTTAAGTTCTTTGCTGTAATCAATTCAAAAGGTGAAACAGTAATACATGTAAGAGTTGGATTGAATAGAATGAAAGCAGAATTCAAAGCTGAAATAGTTTGTAAAGAAGAAGATTGGGACCCAATCAACATGAGGTTCAATGATACGAAACCTCACAACAATTATCTGAATCAAAAACTTTCTATAATTCAAGGAAAACTGTTTGAGTCATTTATATCTATTAGGAATAGTGGTACAAGACCAACAGCGGCAAATATTAAAATGCTTTATCATGGTGAAGATTCAAAAATCGGATCTCCGTTAATTTTAACTTACCTCGACAACCACATTGATCTAATAACTGTAAAGACTGATGAATACAAACCTGGAACAATTGCTCATTACAAAACACTAAGGAAATACCTTAAAGTTTTTTTATCCTCAATTCATTTATCTAACATGAGAATGAATGAATGGAAAAGGAAACATTTTGTACAGTTTGAAACATATCTTCGAACAACTAAGAACCCTATATTGAAGCGTCCAATAGGTAGAGCAACTTCTAATAAATATTTATCAAAACTAAAAGCTATATTCAACAGCGCCTTGGCTAATGACATAATTACAATTAATCCAAGTATTGGGTTTACCATGCAAAGAGTAAAAGGCACTAGAGAATATTTAACTATTGATGAAGTCAAAAGGATTGAAACCTATGATTTTGATAATAACCCATCACTAGACAATGTTCGTAATCTATTCCTATTCAGTGTGTATTCAGGATTGCGTTTTAGTGATGCCAATCAGCTCAAAAGGAAGAATGTAACCTTAGAGTCTGATAACAATTATTGGATGGCTATAACACAACAAAAAACAAAAGAATCACTGTATAGACCTCTATTTAAAAAAGCTGTTAAACTAATGTTAGATTTTGAAGTTGAAGATCCAAATTCAGAATATGTATTACCAAGGATTACAAACCAAAAGGTAAACGCTTATTTGAAAGTAATAGCTGATTTTACAGGAATTAAAAAAAGCTTAACACATCATGTGGCTAGACATACTTTTTGTACGACTATACTTTTGGATGGTGGAATCGATTTAAAAACAGCAAGTTTCTTTATGGGGCATTCAAGTATGAAAAGTACTGAAGTTTATGGGAAAATCACAAAGAATAGAGCTGTTGATGTAGTTAATAGTTTAAATTCAACTCTAATTTATCACTAAAAGGGGTAAGTCACGCATTTATTTCCAAATGTGATTTTGTCAATTGTATAATTCCTTTCAGCTTTTGGAAAACCTTCTCTTGAGAGATCTAACTGAGGTGGAACTGACTTGTGTAGTTTATTAATTTCTACGAATCCAATTTTACTGTTGAATATTATCTGACCATGTTTCATGTCATTAATCTCTTTGATGAGATATAGTTTTCTTTCTGTTATGTTATTAAACATAGAATGCCAAATAATGAGATTGTTTAAAAAATTATCTACAAAATCCAGTATGTTTTTATCAAAATGGTTGGAAACATATTTTGAGTTTAATTTATAATTATTTAATTTTTCTTTTAATTCATTACTCAATATTTTATCAATTGGTTTTGAATTAATGAAATATAAGGTGTTAAGTAATAGTGTTTTCTTAAAGTTTTTCTCGTTTTCACGCCAATTCATGTTGAGTATAGTGAAAATAGATTTAAGAGTAACTTGAAATCTATTATAGTCAAGTTTTTGATTTAGAATTTCATAATCATACGACTTCATACCAGCGCATGACAATAGCAGAAATTTACCGTAAACATTTGCGAAATAACCCTTAACAGAATCACTCCCTGAAAAAATATTTCCATCCAAGAGGTAAGACTCTTCCTTTAGATTTGGCTCTTCATTATTGTCATCTATTAAGGTGTATTTCTTGCCATGATAAATCTGAATAAGTTGCAATGAAATCAATATGTTTGAAAGTGATCTAATCGTGATTTTCTCATCAGGTGAAACACTTAGAGCTTTGGCATCGTAAAAAGGAGATAGCAAGCTTGAATAAGAATCATCCAGCTTCCTAAAATATGATGATATAGCTTTCTTTTCCCTATTAGCTATATTCTTTTTAGTCATTGATGTCTGTACATCTGAACCATCTCCCTTTTGATCGTCATCTTCTAAAAGTTTTTGCTCTTCACTTTCAATAAAATCTTCATTCTTATTGGAACTTCCAACATTAAGGAGGTTGAGGAATTCTGCTATTTTTAAATTACTGTTAGTTAATTCACCACTTTGTTTTGCTAAAAGCTCTACACTTATGGTGTTGAATTCCTTTGGGTTTAATTTTTCATAATCTCTTCTTTTACTGTCTATTTCTATAGCTCTTTGACCATAACTACTGTTATTTGAACCAACTTTAATGTTCGATTCATCTTCATCTGCCCAATTGTAATCAACATATTGAAGTAAGGAGGTAACTCCTTCACCGTTTGGATATTCCTCTTCCAACAGCGCGTCAAGTTTTTCTTGATTCGGATCTGGATTGCATCGTATTAATGATTCAAATCGATGTACGATTGAATAGTTAGATATTCTTTCGTCATTCTTACTTAAGAATACTTTAAAAACACTGTCAGGGTCTTCTGATTTGAATACAATACATTTTTTTTCAAGCTTACCTAGAGTAACTTCATGTTGATTATCATCTCGAGTTAGGATTGACAATGTCAAATTCTCTGACGGTTCGTTATGAATGAATATAGATATTTCATTTCCTCTTAATTCTGAGTAAATGATTCTATGCTCATGTTTTTTTCTCGGAACAGCATTATCACCCAATCCTTTATTTCTTTGTCCTTCGGATATTTCAATAGACTCAGTCGGAATTAGAATACCTAATTCTTTTAACCAATTACCAGTAGCATCCCTTTTTAGTATGACCCCAGCCTCATCATTTACCGCTCCAACCATAGAAGTCCCCATCGCTTCTTTAGTCGCATTCGCACTACCTAAAAAAAGAAATTCCGAACCGTCCTCTAATTCGAAATGAAAGATTTTCGCATGCAGTCTATTGAATGTTTCTTCATAATCCTTTTTGCAATCACTCCAATTATAAAATTTGATGTTGTCAGCTATAGACGTAGCTAACCCATGAGGCAGTAATCCTGAATTCAAATCAACAATGCAGTTAAACACATTGGGCTTAAATAGATTATAGAACTCTTCAAGGACCACACCTCCATCGTCAAAATAAGGGGAAATAACGGTAAGTGTTTTAACTTCTGCGTTAGGAATCGAATCGACAACATATTGGTATGATGTTTTATCTTTCGAATTACTAACGAATTGAATTGTCTGGTTGATGCTTTCTAAAGTAATAGGTCCGTTAGCATTCGGGAGTTCATTTAACCATGGTGAATACTTCGAGATCCAATCCATTTTTTGTGAAATAAAACCATGGGATTCAGCTGTAAACTTTTGCAAGTATTTCCATACTTCGGAAAATAGAGGTCCATTCTCATTCCTAATATTATCTAAATGAAAGGCTCCCCATATTTCGTCATTTATGCTTAGACCTGATGAAGTCATATTACCAGAGCCAATGATTAAGAGACCATGCTTAAACCCTGTTAACAGCATTATTTTAGGATGAAATACTCCTTTAGCATATATGGGTTGAAAATTATAGGTTTTATTATGTCTAAATTCCTTTCCAGTAGTGATCTCTTGCGCTAACTCAAGGAAATGTCCATCAGCAAGAACATTTACATTTTTTATATTCGCTGTTCTAAGTGTAGGCAGAACTCTTTCTTCAAAGAATGAAAAATCGAAAGAATAGCATGTTAATAAACATGAGTGATATTTACCTCTATGCTTCCCAATTAGTTCAAGTACGTTTCTTCTATCAATCATGTGTTGTGTAATTTGATTCGATTAAAGAAACCCCTTGTTTTGTCAGTCTATTATCTGAGTCAATTATCCCCAAATCCGAAATGAACCCAATTAACCTGCCTAATCTAGGTCCAGTATAACCAGCTTCAAAATTCCCTAGGTATCTTATATGCTGATCCTCAATGATGAATTTCTGAGTGGATTGAGACCCACCTCGTATTTTTCGAAATGCAACATATTGATGCCTGTAAATAATGTTTTTATACAGATATTCAAAAATAAATTGATGTGCGTCCTGAGATAGTTTATTTGCAAATTGAGTTAGGAAATATGTGGACCCTTCGCCGTCTTTCCCTAAATCATTATTCTCTGAATACTCTTTCAATGAAATCAATTCATCCTTATTATTTAGGTATTGGGAGAACATTAATAGAAAGGCACTACTTGCTTTCTTAATTCCATTTGCTTCAGATGCGCTGTTAAGAAAGTTGTATTCGTTTGGATCTAGGGTTTCGAGTAGATTTTTTAAACTACTATTTCCATCTTCTAACAAACCTTGTTCGATGAATTCCTTAATGATTTCATCTGTAACTTCAGTTAAAAGATTTGAAAGGAGTAGCCAGTTAGGACCTGCAATACTTTCAAGGTGTGATAATGTACCATTGAAGATCGATGTGTTGGAGAAGTGCCAGAATTCATTGAATTGATAATAGTACCAACCAGTAAGACTATAATTCTTTTCCCCATCGATTAGCCCTTTTTCATTGTAAGCATGATATACAAATATTCTATCATAAAAATTTTCAACTTCTGTACTCAAAAATTTTAGTAGATGTCCTAAAGTTTGATTTCGAAATGTACTAGGTTCTTCCTCAATCCTTAAGGGGTAGTCTTTTTGGAGTAGAAGCTTAACCAGTAAGTCATGCTCAGAAGTGTTAGATGGAACATGTGTTAGATTGAGTTCTGTCAATATTGACTTAAGTTGAATGTCATTAACAAAACCAGTTTCTATACAATCAAAGAACAACTTTTTAATAGGTGACGTTATGTTTTCATCGAAAGCGTTTGCAAGACTCTCACCTGAAATTACATTCTCGCTAATCGAATTCGTTCTAACATAGATATTTCCAACTTGCTCTCTATTGTTTACAACACCTATATCACGTAGCGAACCTAAATAATACTGACCAAAAGCACCAAATGAATAATTCCAATATGTTTCGGCTGTACTTCCGTCAGGTTTAAATGTGCCTCCCTGAAGATTATGATTTGTGATATTGTGCACATTGATTTCTTTGGAAGCATAGTTGCTACCAGGGACTCCAGAAGCGTCTCCGTCATAATACTGAGATGAAAGGGCTATGATATATTCAGCTCTTCGGATAAAAACTTTTTGTTCTTCTGGATTTGTGCTTCCATTACGTTTACTATATTCATCTAGGAGCCAACAATAGAAACTATAATACCGAATCCGCCCAGTAACATTATTCAACCCTGGTAGTAGCATTGAGAATGTGGAGTCAGATGTGTTTTGTAGCCCAAGCGGATCTAATCCTCTAATAAAGCTTAATCTCTCACCAAAAAATGGGACTAAACTTTGATTATTACGTATTACTTTTTCTGCCATTTAAGATTTTGTGATTAGACGATTAAGTTATACATTTTCGTTAAATTTTAATCATTATTATCTTAATAATTTGTTATTCAATAGGAGGATTCAGTTGAAAATGTTTCTTTCTTTTCTGATGACTCTATTTGAAAAATACATATCTTTGAAGTGCATTGATGGCTGACAAAGCGATCTTTCGGGTTCGAATCCCGTTCTGTCTCCAGTCATGAAGGCCTTAATGCCTCTGGGCATGTTGTTATTGATGTGTGGCTCTGGTCACCTTCAAACCAAATTTTTATTCACTGCAAGCTTGTCTTGCTCAAAAAAGAAAGGAGTCGATATGGAAGCAAACATAAAACTTAGAAATAAGATAGGAAAGAAAAAACAGGGAGAATGGCAGGTAGGAGTAAATGTTAGGATTCCTAATGTTGGACAGGTCGCAAGGTATTAAGGAGGGGGGAACCCTCCTTTTTATTTTAAAAAATAGAAACTTAAGTCAATATTAACTTTGGTTTTAATGTCTCGACAGCGTCTCGGTTGTTTTTTTAGTAGAGTGTTTTTCTTTGATACCAAGCTAAAAGGTGTTAGGCTCTGGCTCCGTCCAGTTTCTCAAAGATTAAGTTGAGTTAGAGGTGTAGAATTAATTTGGAATAGATAAAAACATATAAGAAATGGATGAACAAGAAAAAAGGTATTTGAAGAAAATAAAATCCCCAAAAGAGTTTGAAGGGATAAATGGTAGGAACCTACAACAGATAATAGGTAATGAATCTGACTTTGATGAATGGATAAGTTTCTGGGCTAATAGCTTTAAAGGTGAAGATGAATATGTTGTAATAATAGACACTGGTTCTGGGAAGCCTGAATATGTTTTATCCTTAGATATGGCAATACATATTGCTGAAAAGCAAAATAATACACATGGTAATGAAATTGCAGAGTATATAGCTAGCCAAAAATAACATAAAGATAAACATATTAACGTTAATACTTGCAGGTGCGTTTAGATAAACTGGAGTGGCTACAGGGTTTACTTTAGTGTAATGTTTAAGAGAAAAGCAGAAAGGAATAAAGCTTACCGAGTGTAGCTAAAAGATTATAAAGTCTTCTTTATGATTTGCGGACTACAGCGGGTTCTGGTAAAAGTGACCCAAATGAGGCATTTTTAAACTAGATAAATTCATATTTAGCCATGTAAAACGTGATACTGAGTTATATAATTTGCATTATGTATAGTAGAATTATTTTTTAAAATAAGAGTAAAAGTTTATTAGTTTCATAAAATCATTATATTTGAGTTCGTAATGAATCTAAGTATCTCACAAATAAATAAGACTGGTAAAAAAATAAGACATAGTCTTAGAGATGATAATGTAATTCAACCTGAACACATTGAAAAATTACAAGCGTATAGAATATCTCATCAGAACTCATTAAAAATCACTTTTGATTATCTCGTAAAAAGGAGTAAATATCATCATAAAGGAAGTCTTTCTGTTTACAGACTTAAGCGTATTGATACTATTTTAAGAAAAATTGAACGCTATAAAACTATGGCTATGTCAACTATGCAAGACATCGCTGGTTGTAGAACCATTGTGGCAAGTGAAACTCAAATTTATAAAATTGTTGATGATTTTAATAATAATCCAGATTTTGAAATAATTGGTTTTGATGACTATATTCTTTCACCTCGAGATACTGGATATTCATGCTACCACCTAATTGTTCGACCAATTAATGAAGTCCGAACGGTTGAGATTCAGATTAGAACTAGAAGTCAACATTTTTGGGCAACACTTGTTGAAATTACAGATGTGTTATTTAAATTAAAGTTAAAGGAAGGGGCTGATCATCCAGAGTTATATTCTTTTCATAAATTACTATCAAAAGGGAAAGATAATTTAACTTTTGATGATAAAACTGAAATTGTAAAAATAGATAGGAAGTATGACATAATTACGAAATTAACATCTGTTTTTAAGTCTAATTATATTATCTCAATTAAAAGATGGATTGAAGGATTAGACGGAAAAGATAATAAATATCTGATAATGGAACTTGATAAAGATTTGAGTCCTAATTTCCATTTTTATACTCATTTTATCGAAGCGGAGAGAGCATATTTTAATAAATTTGAGTTAGAAGAACCCAATATGGTCTTAATTCACATTACTCAACCTGATTTTGAAAAAATAGGTCTTGCTTATTCAAATTATGTTTTAACATCACACCCATCTGTTCGTGTTTATTTGGACATCTTACAGAGATTAATATTGGACTTAAAGCGTCAGAATAAGTTTTATGAAACTATGGACTTAATAGATTATCATACTAAGTTGGTAAATGATATTTTTGTTTCATTTAAATCAGAATTAGCAACAATTACAAAACTAATTGATGAATGTCAGACCGGTGAAGAAAATATTTTAAAAACTCAGCACCTTGACTTAATAAGGGATTGGAGGAAAAATATGTTGGATAGATTTGATTATCTAGAAAAATCAAATAATGAATTTTTTAGTGAACTCGGTTCTATTCGCGATATACGTCCAAGACGAAATTTAAAAAAGAAAATAATCGACTTCTTTAATGATGAATATTAAAAATCTCTCCTATTGACTTTAATAACCTTATCAGTGTAGGCGAGATTAATAGTTAAAATAATTACTATCTTTATTACCATAATAATCGATAAAATAAAACAACCATGGGATACTTCAAATTATTCAAATCAGATAAAAATAATGAATACTACTTTAATCTAAAAGCAGGTAATCATGAAACGATTCTTCAAAGTGAGGGTTATAAGGCTAAAGCATCAGCTGAAAATGGAATAGAGAGTGTTAAGACTAATTCACAAATCAATGAACGTTTTGAAAGAAAAATAGCTAAGAATGGTCAACATTATTTTAGCTTGAATGCTTCTAATGGTCAATCGATTGGTAGAAGTGAAATGTATACTACAAAGTCAGCAATGGAAAATGGTATTTCATCAGTTGTTAGAAATGCGCCAGATGCAGAGGTTAAGGAATCATAAGATTAATTGATTATAAGTAAAAAGTGAGACTCCAAGTGATTGGGGTCTTATTTGTTTTAAAAAGGGTTGTTTACCCCTGTTGATTAGGGGTGTTTAACCGTGGTGAATTGAGATGTAATGATTATATTGTAATTAGATTATAAACAGTTAAAATTTAAAGTAATATGAACATTGAAGCAATTAAACCAGGACCTAAACCAAAAAAACAGGACGGTTCTCTTGACAAAAGAAGAAGAGATAACAAGAATACGCCAGGTAATAAGCCTGCCTTAAAACCAAGTAAGTCAACTAAGAAGAAATAACTCTTTGGTAAAATTAAGTGTTACTCTATATTCCAAAAGCTTTAAACACTTTGGAATTGGAGTAACCTTCTTCTTTCAGAAATACAAAAAATGTTTTGAGTCTTTTATATGCTTTGTCAGATGGTATATCCATATCATATTTTACATTGTTGTAAAATGCACTTCTACATTGACTGACCTTTAAGTTTTCAAATCTAATTACCGTGGTGTAACCTTCAATGTATTCAATCCACCACCCAATTACAAGTTGATAGTTTCTCACAGTAGGCTCTTTGTACTTAATTCTAAGTTCACAACATAATAATTCCATCACTACAAATATATGAGCCACAGCTCACCAAAGCAACTATCCACCTATTATTTTATGAGCATGTTTCAAAATAAATCATAGTGTGCTGTGATCAGCCAAAGACATAAAGTTTTAGTGTTTGAATTTACAGTACATTTTATGTCCTTTATAATTTGCACAGCTTAACCTACTTTTGTTCATAATCACTTAATATAAAAATTATGAGTTATACAAAAAGTATGGAAATCGAACAGTACATCAAATCAATCTTGAAAATTAAACCAAGTTCAAGGCAGTATTCAGATGTAGAAGGGATGTATGATAACATTGTACTGTCAGAACAACAAGGTGCTTCTAAAATCCGATGTGAAAAACGCGTGCAAAAATTACTTAAGTACTTAGTTCGAGTTATGGATAAGTTAATTAAAAAACAACCTTCACTTCATGCGCAATTTGACGAATTAAAAGAAAGGGTACCATATATGGAAAGCTCGTCTGATGTTCTAAATTTATATGAAAACATTAGGCATTTAAGTGACTGAAGTTGTCAATAACTTGGATATATATTTAAAACAAAATAACATGACAGATAGCACAACTACTCAACTACATCGTAGCGATACATTTCCTTATGATGGTAAAGATTATAATGATATAAACAATCATGCAATGGAAACAGCAGATGGATGGTTTTCTGTTGTTGTAGACCCAAATACAAATGGATTCACTTTAACTACACCATTAGGCAAGCAGGTTGAAGATTGTTTAACAGAGGTTCACAAGCGGAAAGATATGTATGACCTGTATCAAGAAGACGTCTATGATTGGTTGCAGATGGTTAGAGATAAAATTGCAAAGCATAGATCATTGGAAGGAGAAGTTAGTGTATGGTTTAAAGTAGACGATCGTAAGTATATGTTGCAAGTAAATAATAAAACAGGTGAAGTGAAATTGACAATGCCTTTACATACAAGAATCTTCTCAGCTGAAGATATGTATTTTGGAGGGAATGAAGATTTACCATTGATTCAAGATGGAAGGTTAGACGATATAATCAGAAAGCGTTTGATCAATAAAGGATTTGATTTACCAAAGGTGCCATATAAAGTAGCGTATCAACTTAAATCAAAGTAAATAAGATGAATAGATCCAATGACTATAAGAAGTTTGTAAAGAGTAATCAACTGAAATCAGACCTTGATGTAAGAAGGTCATATTCCTATGACCTTCAAATATATGATGATTTTAGATTCACATTATCCATACCCCCAACAGGGGGAATTATAGAAGATGACTTTGGTGGTTTACACAAAAGAAAGTCACTATACCAGAAGTTAGACGGTGGTGAAATCTATGCTTGGTTGTGCGAAGTGCACAGGTCAATCCTGGATGAACAAAATCAAGTAGCATTAGACTCATAAGCACGTTTGACTTTTATGATCGTAGTGTGTGTTATACCATGTATCTTTTCACATTTTTAAGAAATTATGAAACATAAAGTTATTCCTTGGACAAAAATAATGAATGAACTTGAATATTTGAAAATAATTAGATTCGCTGAGAACTTACTGGAAAATGGACAATCATTAGCTGAATATGAACTAGAGGAGTATAATAGAAGATGAATGATAGAACTAGACCTTAGTCAAAATAAACTTATGTAATTCTTCTTTTACGTCTCAACAGCGTCTCGGTTCAATATTAAACTGAGCACAATCCCTTTGATACCATACCTTCTAAAATTTACCTCCAGCTCTTGTGGGACCACAAAGCAAAAAAGCCCTATCTATTATAGATAGGGCTTTTTTCATTTAAACACTAGCATCAGTCAATCATTCAGATATTTAATTACATCATTTTACATAACGTCACATTGTAAAATAATGCAATAAAAAACATTATTGTTAGACACTTTGTTTTACATTTACAATACACAACCTAAAAGTGTCTAACATGATAAGTGCAAAGCCTGTTTTAATAGAACTAAGAAACTCTCAAAAGATGGTAAAGGTACAATTGAAATAAGACTTACGCTTAACCGAAAACCATCATATTACAATACTAAAATTATACCACAACATTGGGATGAGAAAACGAATTATGTGAAAAAAAATAATTCGAATTGGTTTGCGATTACAAAACGATAGATACATTCATACGGAAATTAAAAAATATAATTCCGTCTTTATTTTAAATAAAATGACAATTTCAAAAAGGCTTGGGTACACTTAACGGCGATATTACACTCTATCATATCTCACATAAGAAAAAGCATAGTGTTTAAAACAAATGATCTCAATATGAAAAATTTGAAAACCTCATGTAATTATAGCCTATTGTCGAAATAGGAAATTTCATAAAGCAACAGAAGTATTTAAAATTGTCAATCCTAAGATTCTCAAAAGAAAATCCTTATTCATAAACAGGACATGCATATAACACGGATACTATTAGCAGCTAACCTTTGAGACAAGTTGAATCGTTAAAAAACACATACAATAACTAAACATTAGGACTACTAATATTCTGACAAATGTAATAACAAGCTTAAAACTGAATACTATGCTGACTCATTCTACTTACCAAGTCGTTTAATTTGAGGTTTGGGAGATTGATTTCCTAATTGTAACAAAATACAAGAAAGAAGTAAGAACCCGGACATAATAGCTTTTTCATTATTAAATGATAAATATTACTCTCAAAAAAATATCGATTAATAAAGCCGTCCTTGTTAATCTTATTTTCATTTAACTCAAAATTATTGAAATCATCCATTTACAAAAAAAACAAGGGTAAACACTCTAAATCAATACGGGGTATTTACACTTGATTCTCTATAAAACAAATAAATATGTCATAAGAGATAAAGTATATGGTGAAAATTGAAGTTATATTTGGCGGAATAATACTTGTATTTGGACTTGTAATTACTTTATTAAAGATTTATTATTAAAATAAATAGTATATTTGAAAACACCCTATGATAAAAGCACCATTTGTAAATACTTATAAACGTTTACAAAAGGAAAGATACCTTATTTCATTGGGGAACAAAAAACAACACACTAAACACATAACACTAAGTATAGTTAACATATATCTACTCGCAGTAATCAACTGCGACAAACCATAATCATATAATGGCATCAAAATTTATCAACACCTGTAAAGACACTTTTGGAATAATAAAAGCAGTTGGATATCGTACTTTTATTGAAAGACAATGGAAAAAACCACAACCCATGTTCAATGTTCTCCAAGTCAAAGAAAAAGAAGTCCATCTTTTTAACGAATTCTTAACCAGAAGCTTAAGAGTTAGTTTAAAATTTGACACTCCGATTTCCCTAGGTCCTTTTTATTCCGAAGCAACCAAAACTTTTATTTATGTCACGCATTATGCTTCAACAAAGGCTTTTCTAAATGTCTGTATGAAGCTATTGACAACTGGACTTTCAGCAAAGCGTTCAAAAGCAACAAACAAGACTAGCTGGGTGTATTGTTCAGAAGACGCGACAAATAAATTTTCAACAACATCTATTATTATTATGGTTGGTGTAAACGGTATTGAAAGTAAGTTTCTTGATTACATAAGTACGAAAGGAATAGAACCTGAAGCAAAAGTTAAAAAAATTAAAGATGTTAGAGGTACTGGTTTGTCCAGTTATTATTTCTTTAAAAATAATAGTGAAAACCTTAACATATTCAATGAATATATAAAATCAGGCGAAAATGCAATCGTCTACCAAGCAAAAAAAATAAACTAATATTTTTCAATTATAGTAAAATAATCAAGAAAATAGATGAACAAAAAAATTAACTTTAAAAAATTAAATAACTATCAACGAACCGTTCCCACACTGATATCTAGTGCAATCAATGGGAATAGTGAAATAGCCAGGTGGGTTCTGGATATTAATCAAATTAAACATGATAAGGTTATTTGTAATCCTGGTTTTTTTACGAACTTTTCATACAAATACACAAGAGATAATCAAGCAAAAAACAGTCCTGTTTATCTACAAACGGATAAACTCATCTATGGTTCGAAAAGTATTATTCATCTGTTCGATCAACAAATTCCAAATGATCGTAAATTATTCCCTACTGACCTCGTTAATCAAGATTTAGTTGATAGTTATTACAATACGTTCACTGAAAAAATGGACAAGTATATTTGGCAATATCTCTTTTGTGAATTATTCCAATCGAAGAAAAACACCAAAACATTTTTCAAAAAAAACGCTACAGTCAAACAAAAAATAGCTTACTTTTTTAAATTTCGTTCTATTAAAAAGTCTTTTATCGCTGACTATGAAATCAAAGAATTGAATTCTATCATCCCATTGGTTGAAATAGAAAAAATGTTCAATGAAATTGATAAATTATTAGCTGATGGTAGACATTATTTAGTTGGAAATAAAATTAGTGCTGCTGATATTGCACTGGCGTCAATCACTGCTCCATTAATATTACCTGTTGAGTATGGCGGTACAGCATTGAATTTCTCAGAAATTTCAGAAGAATTACGCGATCAAATTTTTAAATTTAGAGCAAGACCTACTGGCCAATTCGTAATGAAATTGTACCAAACGGATCGCCCTATCAATTTAGATCTTGGGTCTATTCCTAAAAAACCAGGAGTAATAAAATTAGCTTTGAAAAAATTAGTTAGCAATCTTAACCCCAAGCCATGGAAGATTTTTTATACCCTTCAAAACCGTTTACCTGTTATTAATATAGGGCTTGCCAAAATAGCCATTGTCAGTAGACATGATTTAGTAGTAGATGTTCTAAATAGAGATGAAGATTTTACAGTAAAAGAAATTAATGCCAAAAAAATGGCTGATCAAAAAGGGAGTTTCTTTTTAGGTATGGACCGCAATAATCCACAATTCGATAGAGAACGAGACTTCGTTCGAAAATCTGCACAAAAAGAAGATCTAGATTTAATCAGAAATTATATTCGTGAAAAATCAGAAGAAATATGTAATAATGTTGATCAATATGGAAAAATAGATGTTGTTCAAAGTTTAAATTACCCTATTCTAACTGGTATTCTTGATGTGTATTTTGGAATTCCAGCACCCGTTGAATCACAAATTCAAAAATGGCAACGAACAATGTTTTATGATTTATTTTTAAACTTCACAGGAAACAAGGAAAAACATTTAGAAGCTGTTAATTCAGGAAAAGAAAGAACTGCTTGGGTTAGACAATTGATTACTGAAAGGAAAAAGGAGCTTAAATCTGGTCAACAAATAAACGATAACCTATTAAATAGACTAATTAAGCTTCAACAAAAAGAAGAATATAGTTGGGTTGAAGATGATACAATTCGTAGAAATATTGGAGGATTATTAACAGGTATTCAAGAAACAACGAGTAAAGCTGTTATCTTCACACTAGAAGAACTATTTAAAAGACCCAATCAATTACAGTCTGCTATTGTTGCTGCCAAAGCATATGATATGGAAACATTAAAAGGCTATGTTTATGAATCATTGCGCTTCAACCCAGTACAACCTGGAGTTCTCCGTTTTTCTGAAACTAAGCAATACATTACTGGTAGTAATAAAAAAAAGTATACTATAAAAGCCAACCGAAAAGTGTTAGCACTTACTTCCGGAGCAATGTTTGACCCTATTAATTTTACGAATCCTAAACAGTTCATTGCTAACCGAGAATCTCGTTATATGAATTGGGGTTTTGCACTTCATGAATGCTACGGTAAATACATTAATTCTGTCACGATTCCAGAACTAGTTGGGGTCATTTTAAGAATGAAAAATGTAAAATTAACAAAAGGACTTAGTAGCAGAGGTTCAGGACTGAAATGTGGTCCTTTTCCAAATAATTACGTGGTAGAATTTTCTTCAAAACATTAATAATAACATGGTAAAACAAAATCCAGTTTCTCTTCAAATACCCTTGATTCAAAATCAAGTCAACCCAGTAACAAAGCTCCTCTATCAAGGAGGCAAAGGAAATCCGTGTTTAGAAGAAGGAGTTTTTCCTTTTCAAAAATTAGAATCCGTTCATTTTGGAAGATGGGTTGTAGTTCCTGCTACTGAATCACTACCTGCCAGTCTAATTTATGCTGCAAACATTGATGGTTCTGTAGAGAATCACTTAAATGAAGTTGTAGATAATATTCCTGAAGGATTAGATAAAATACTGGAGCACTGTCAAGGTTACCCTATAGCAGATGCCAGAACTAAAGCGTCCCGCTTAGATTATCTTAAAAAATATAAAATCGTAACGCAAGGCTTCTATACTGGCGCTCCAAACAGAACGGTAAAACAAGTTCATCAGGAAGCTAAACTTCATCAAGCAATCAAGGCATACATTAAAGAAAACAAAGGAAATTGGAAAAGTTCAAAAGAGGCTTTTACAGCACTCAAGTTGAAATTTAAAAATGATGAACAATGGAATTGGGCTAAAGCTAACTATCAGTTACCAAAAGTCAATATACTTCTAACGGTTCTTTTCGTTTTATTGATATTGGCATTACTCCCTTTAATACTAATTGCTATCATTTTGATTAGATTCTTTTATGAGACAAGAGAACATCCAGAATCAATTACACAAAATCAAATTCCATTAGAGCGATTGGCTGTACTTAAAGACCAAGAAGACATCATCTATCAGAATCAATTATCTCAGGTTTTTGAAACTAAAACTGGTCTTCGTAGAATGATGCTTCGTTTTTTATTATGGGCAACCACAATAGCAGCCAGAATTGTCTTCGTTAAAGGGCAATTATTCGGAACTCCAACAATTCATTTTGCACGTTGGGTCTTAATCGATAAAGGTCAACGCTTCGTCTTTTTCAGTAATTTTGATGGAAGTTTTGATGAATACTTAGGGGATTTTGTTGACAATAACGGATGGGGTTTAAACCTGATTTATGGAGCAGCTAAAGGTTATCCTAAAACCTTCTTTATGATTGGTGGAGGATCCTATAAAATTTTAGAATTTATGGGCTGGGGAAGAAATACGCAAGTTCCCACTCCCATTTGGTATTCAGCATATCCTTGGTATGGACAGCAACAAATCATTAGTAAAACTATTTTGAGAAAAGAAATATTCAATTCCAAAATTCCAGGTGAACAAGAAATAAATAAAATATTAAAAGACATTTAAATTATTAGATATGGCAATTGTAAGTAATCCCAAAACTATAGAACTTGATGATATTCAAGGCATGATTGTAAGAGGATACGGTAAATTATATAAAACAGCCTACTTCTTATTGAAAGTTAATGAAGCTGCTAAAGCAAAATCTTGGTTGAAAGAAATTTCACCACTCATAGATTCTGCTGACGTAAAAGTTAAAGCTGAAAAGACACTACATGTGGCGTTTACTCCTTCAGGGTTAAACGCATTAGGTATGAGTAAAAAAAACATTGCAGCCTTCCCTACTCCGTTCAGAGAAGGAATGTCTACAGAAAATAGAAATCGAATTTTAGGAGATTATGGTGATAGTGGTCCTCAAAATTGGAGGTGGGGAGCAAATCAATCCGAACTGGATATTCTCCTTATTTTTCATGCACCCACGGACGATAGTTTAAATACTTTTATTGAAGAACAAAAAAAGGTTTTGACTCATAATGGTGGAGTAGTTTTAATCAATGAACTCAAAGGATATCTGCCTAAAGATAATAAAGAACCATTCGGGTTTCATGACGGAATATCTCAACCAATAATTAAAGGAAGTGGCCGACCCGGACCAGAAAATGATATCATTGCAACAGGTGAGTTTTTATTGGGATATAAAAATGAACACAATCAATATCCATTCTCGCCTCTATTAGAAGAGAACCAAGGAAATTTGACTTTATTAACAGATGACATTGCTGGTTCAGGCAAAAAAGATTTGGGAAAGAATGGAACCTTCATGGTATTCAGACAAATGCAACAGCACGTTGATAAATTTTGGGATTCCATGGAAGGAAAAACAAAAAATGAGGACGGTTCGATCAATGAAAAAGCAAAAGTTAAACTTGCTGCTAAATGTATTGGCAGATGGCCAAGTGGTGCTTCATTAGTGAATTTTCCAGATAATGACCCAGGAGGAGATTTAGAAAATGATGATTTTGGTTATGCAGATCAAGATCCTGATGGTTTAAAATGTCCTTTCGGCTCTCACTTAAGAAGGAATAACCCAAGAGATTCATTTAGATGGTATGATAAAGAACAATCTTTGAAAGTGACTAAGAGACACCGAATTATAAGAAGAGGAAGAACTTACGAGATCCCAACTAATGATAAAACAAAAAAGAACGAAATTGGATTACAATTTATTTGCTTCAATACAAATCTCGAACTTCAATTTGAATTCATTCAACATGCTTGGTCAAACAATAATCAATTGAGACATTTGACGAATGATATTGACGTTGTAATTGGCGCTCCTCCAGAAAAGGATCCAAATGGTAAAACAGCTCAATTTACAGTCCAAGCGGAACCAGTAAATGAATATTATGAAGGATGGGAACGTTTTGTTACGATTAAAGGAGGAGAATACTTCTTCTTCCCATCTATCAGTGTCATCAATTTCATATCCAGTTTATAAGTATTTAATATGTTAGAAAGAAAAATCGAAAATCTAGCCTTTAAAGGTGGCGGGGTTTTAGGAATGGCTTATGCTGGAGCTGTTGAAGCTTTAGAAGAAAAAAACATTTTGGATGGGATAAAATCCATTTCAGGTACGTCTGCTGGATCAACCTTAGCTTTAATGCTAAGTCTTGGATATAATAGTGCTGAAATAAAAAAAATGGTTAATGCTACAAATTTTAAAGATTTTGAAGACCATTGGAACCCCTTAAGAATAACGACACATTATGGTATTTATAAAGGAGATTTTCTATTGAAATGGATTAAAGATATTATTGAAAAAAAAACAAACAACCCAAACATTACATTCTCTGAATTAAAAAAGAATGGGTATAAAGATTTAAAAGTTTTTGCTACAGATTTAACATTGGGAGACGTTTGCGAATTTTCAGAAGAAAATACGCCTGACGTTATTGTTGCAGAAAGTATACGCGCATCCATGTCTATTCCTTTATTTTTTAGCGCATGGAAATTCACAAATAATATACCCAACGATCATATATATGTAGATGGAGGAATGTTGTACAATTACCCAATTACAATTTATCCTCCAGATCATACATTAGGTTTTTATTTATACTCCAAAGAAAAGCAAAACATAGATAAAAAAGAACTAAAATACGATCATTTATTAGGTTATATCAACCAATTATTAAGAACTATTTTAAATGCTCAAGAAATAAACTTCTTAGAAAACAATTCAGAGAAAGCAATTTCAGTTATCATAGATGATTTTGGAATTTCCCCCGTTGATTTTAAAATTAATAAAAAGCAAAAAACAGCATTATTCAATTCTGGTAAGAAGTCAACAATTGCTTATTTTGAATCAATGAGTTAACTACATTAACAAACGATAATGTCTTCTTTAAAACCAACTTTTAAATAAAGTAGAAAACAAAATATTAAGCGTTAAATAAAAAACATTTACGATCAAGTAGATTGCTCCGACTTAAATAGTCGGAGCTCACTACTCATAGTTCTGCTGAGTATAACTGAACCACATAAGCTTTTGGGTAAACCATGGTTCGTATCCATTATTATGGTTGCTCTTTACACCAACCAAAACTATTCTGAACTTTATACATATACTACATATTTTCTAGAAAATTGACTATCTAATAGCAAAGGTTGATGATCTACCTAATCTACAAATGGACTACATTCTGTCTTTCCCTGATTGCATATTACACTCCCTATTTTTAAGACAGTAAAATAAAAGTTGTTTTTAGAAGCCTTAAAAGAACAGTCAATACTTCAGGCATTGTCAAGTAAGCATGACTTACAATCCACACAAATAAGTAAAACAAAAAAAATTCATAGCGCATGCATCCGGAATATACGATTCAAAGCAAAAAAAGATACTGAGTAAGTTTCAAAGGATAAGTTATTTAGTAAAATAGCCAGCTTCAAGTTGAAATTTATTTATTAAAACATGTTTTGGGGAAATGAGAATAACTGAAAAAGACGAAAAGTTATCAAACCTCATCCAAATCAAAGCCTAAGTCTTGAAAACAATATGATTTATTAGAAATACTTAGATCAGGATTGTATTACAAGCCAAACAAGAAAAAGTACTTGATCTGAAAATAATGAATGATATAAACTGCTATTTTTTAGCCCCCCTTTTTATGCTGTAGAAAGAATGACAGATTATTTAAACTTAGACTTAAGTCACAGAATAAGGTGCCTTTATGACTTAATAAGTTCACAAACTATTTATTGTCTACCCAGAACGACAATTAAAGAAAAAACATATTTTTATTTATCAATATCTATTAAGAAATTTAAAAATAGAGCGTAAAAATAAGTATGGCAAACTGATATAATACACATTGCTATGTTTCGTGGATTTATGTATATGGTAGCAATTACTGATGTTCATAGTCGAAGAACTTTGAATTGGAGAGTAGCAAGCAGTATGTATGTTGAATGGTCTACAGAACTAATGAAAGATACGGAAATCCTGAAATAAATAACATATACAAAGGCTCGAAATTTAAATGAAAAAATACTTTGAGTTACTTAGGGAAAAAAATGAGATTAAAATATCAATAAATAGTAGAGAAAGAGCTATAGATAATATTTACATAGAACGGTTTTGGCGTTCATTGAAATATGAAAAACATTTTTAATCTCTGCAAATGGAGTTTTAGTATTGCATAAAAACATTAGAGACTATGTTAAGTTTTATAATCAATAAAGAAGACATACTAAACTAGAAAAAATCTTCAGACGAATGGTATTTTAGAAAAGGATTAGCACCTTTATATATTATTACATTGATTTTGTCCCAAGTACAGGGATATATTAAAATTCCAGCCTCAACATAGCATTTGGTGTAATTCCTAAATAATATTTATCAATTGAATATAAGTTAAACTTCAACTCATTATTATCGTCTACACTTGTTATTACTTCATAAGCTCGATCCATTACATTATTTTTATTGTAAAGATTTAAACATGACAGACCAATTTTCCATTTCCATTTCTTTTTTGTTTGAACAGTATACATAACTGTTAAGTCTAATTGATGAAACAATGGAAGACGCCTAGAATTGATTTCTTGAAAAGTTAAGAAATAGTCATTATCTTCTATATCTGTATTATAAAAAGTATTTAAAATTGGAGCTGATGTATATGGCTTCCCTGAAGCCAACTTAAAAGAAGTTGCAAACTCGAATTGTTTTATTTTCACACTATTATTCCACTTTAGAATATGTGGTTGACTAAATGATGCGGGGAAATTTTCATCACTTAATTCTTTAAAATCGTAATTTATTTTGTTATATGAATAAGACATCCAAGTCGTGTAAACATTCCACTTTTTCTTAATTAAAACATCTACACCAAAGGCATTGGCTATTCCCCTAATTAAATCTGTATTTATTGCTGCCTCTCCACCTTGAAAATTAACTATATTATTAATCTTTTTAGCATAAATATCTAATTCAAATTGCCAAGTTTTAACATTTATAAAACAGCCAAAGTTAGCTATATTACTTTGTAACACTGCTGCATCTTTATCTGCCAAAATCCATATCCTATCTGAAAGTACGGATTGGTAAAAATCATTTTCATTTATTTGACTAATAAACTGATTTTGTATACCCGTTGAAGACTTAACAGTAAGAAACTTATTTAGTTTATATTGAACGTATAACCTTGGCTCAATAAAAATTTTAGACAATAAAGAATTGCGACTCGTTCTAAAACCAATTTTTGATAAAAATTTTCCTTTTTTTAATTTATAATTAACATTTACGGCATGCTCTATAGATTCTGACGATTTTCCAATACTAACGGAGTCATAGCCATTATTATCGCTAATTTCATATGAGACGTCATTATATAAAAATTGATACCCAAAAGTTATTGAATTATATTGGTTAAGTACAATTCTGTTATTATTCTTAATCGATCTAGACAACACTTGATTAGTTTTGCTAATGTCAATTACTGTATCTTCTCCAAAGAACAATAAATCATCATAATCATAGGTATATTTAACATTGGCTACTACCAATTCACTCTTTAAATTAGTATTCCATACATGCTTTACTTTAAAACTCATTCCATTATTTGATGAGGAGATATAATATTGAGCCTGATACTCTTCAAAGACATCTTCCTCAAGATAATTAAGTTCATTTTTTGATCTTAAAAAACTAAACGCTAGACTTGTTTTGGATGAAGGATTATAAATAAGTTTACTATTAATATCTGAATAATCAAACAGGTTTTGAATTGATTTATCAATTTCCTCCTCTTCCCCTGGCTCAATTGATTCAAAACTATACTCACCAGTAGATAATAAATCGGTTTCCTGATACACCTTTTTTGAATACTGAAGATAAGTTGGAGACTTTGGCCATAAGTTCAAATAAGATGATCGTGCGGAAAACATAATTCCAAGTTTTTTCCCAATTGGCACTTTAATATAAGCATCTCCTTGAAGCATATTAATACCCGTTCCAAACTCAACCTTTTTTGGCACATAATCAATTGAACTTAATTTAATCATACCAGATGCTTTTCCACCATAATAAGGATCATAAATATCTCTATGCAATTCCGTTTTGTCAATTATATTAGGATTAATTGATGATAATAAGCCATAGAAATGACCTGGATGATAAATTTCTATCCCCTCCCAAAGAATGTGATTTTGATCTGCCGACCCTCCTCTAATTTGTATTTCAGACACACTTGAATTTGCCGAGTTAACTCCAGGGATATTTTGAGCCATTTGAAAAACATCTGGTTCCGTATTACCAGAAGATGCACCCATTTTTTTTGGGTCAAGTGTAATATGGGAGATGTCGTTACCAATTGTAATACCTTCAGATAAGTATTCAATTAGCACTTCCTTTGCTTGAATATTGTCAAATTCTAACGTCAAATCATTTCCCAATTTTTGTAGTTCACTCGCGGATATGGTTAATGTATAAAATCCTAACCTAGAAACCTCTATACTAGGTTCCACATCATTTTGATACGTAAAATTAAAGAAACCTTCAAAATCCGAATACCCTCCTACTTCACTACCTAAAACCCATAGCTTGGCATAAGGAATTACCGCCCCATTTTCATCTATTAAACGTCCAGCAATCACCCATTTTTTTTTAGCTGGAACTACCAAAAAATAATTATCCCGTACGTGATTTATTTTAAACGGTGTTTGATTGAAAATAATTAGCATAGCCTCTTCTATAAAGACATCTTTTAATTCAATCGTAATTTTTGTATTGGCTATTAATTGGGGGTCGAAAGCTGTGTTAATGCTGTACTTTTGTTCTAAATCAGATAGCACATCTGCTAATTCAATATCAATATAAACTTCATTCACTTTTTTCTCCTGAGACAACAAAATGAAATGTGAAAAAAATATAAAAATAAAGAACTTATATTTCATTTATTCTAGCAATATTAAACCATTACTATTAACACGATACTTTATTTGTAATGGCGTAAAAACTAAACTCAATGCTTCTTCCATATTATCATGTGGGAACGCACCAGTATAAACTCTATTATCCGTACGAATATGATTAATTACAGTTATGTTATATTGGTTTTGTAATTCTTCAATCACCTGATTTAAGCTTGCTTGATGAAATGAACTGACCCCTTGTTTCCAATCTATATAGGTATTTAATTTGAGCGTCCAGTCAGTCTGTAATTTACCGGCAACTAGCAAAACAGATTGATTTTCTGTTAATTCTACATTTTCATTATTTAAATCAGTCACACGAACTTTACCAGAATAACAAATCACTTCAGTTGTATTTAGCCTATTCCTAATATTAAACTCTGTTCCTAATACCTCAATATAACCCTGATTTGTATTGACTTTAAATCTATTCCCTTTAGTCACTTTAAAATAAGCTTCTCCTTTTAAATTAACTGCTCTTTCTTTATCCCAATCTCTACCATTATAACTTATTTCAGAAGCTACATTTAAATCAATTATTGATTGATTAGGAAGTGTAATCGTTTTTGTTCCGCCCTGAGCAGTATACACTTTTGTAAAGTTTGACTGTTTATTAAAATAATAAAGCAAGCTACCTCCAAATAGTAAAGCAATACTTGCTGCTACAGAAAGCGTTTTAAACCATGACAAATTAAACGTTCTTGTGCGATCTGATTTTTTCGCTAATTTTGATTCTAATAATGCAAACTCATTTTTAGTATCAAAATCTGGAGCTATTAAATTATCAGAATATTCAGATATGATTTTATAGGTATGGTATTCTTCTGTTTTTTTAAATTCTACGAATTCATCATTAGTCAGGTCTCCATTGAGCCAACGGCCTAAATCTTCATCAGTAATTTTATTATCAGAATTCATTTATTTTTATCTTCGTTAATTATAAAACAGTTTAGTAACTAAATACCCTACCATTTAATTAAACTCTTTTATTTTCAATCTCATTTGCTTTAATGCCTTCCCCATTCGTTTTTCAATAGCTTTAACACTAATCCCTAACACTTCTGCCATTTCAGCATATTTCATTTTTTCAATTTTACTCAATAAAAAAACTTCTCGTTGAGCTGGAGTTAATGAATCAATGGCATTATTTAGTTTCTCTCTAAACTCATTTTCTTCCATTTTAAACTCGGGTGTTTCAATAACAGTATCAACATATACATTTGATTGTACATATTTCAACTTTACCTTTAAATGACTGATCTCATTTTTAAAAGCATTTCCGGCTAGTGTATAAATATAACTTTTAGCACTACTAATATTTACTTTTTTACAATTCTCCCACAATTTAATAAAGACTTCTTGAACAATATCGTTTGCTTGTTCTGTTTCGCTTCCTTTATATACTAAAAAATTCCTCACTGGCTTAGCAAGTGTTGTGAACAGGTTTTGGTAAACCTCATCCTCACATACATCATTTTTTAAATTGTCCTTCATTTCAGATTACAAATATATTATTTTTTATTAGGGGTAGGGTATTTCTTTTCATAGATGTTTTAGATATAAGACCATTAAAAAATACTCCATCATGAAAAGAATAAAACGAATGAACATTGTAATAGTAATACTACTATTAATACCAACAAGTTTGATTTTTACTAAAGTAGTTTTTGGTAATTATACATCTAGCCTTTTGGAGAACGAAAAATCATACCATGTTAATTATGGTTTTGAATATAAAAAATACAAACAAGATACAACGTTTCACTTAAAGGCATTTTTACCTTCAACAAACAAACACCAAGAAATTACGAATGATTCAATTGAAATGGAAAATGCACAATTTGAATACACACTAGATAATTCGAATAAATTGGGTTTGTGGAATGGAAAAATAACTGATACTAAAACAGTTTTGAACTATAGTTTTGATGTAAACCTTAAACCTATATCATACACCATAAATTCAGAACAACTTTTCAATACTGTTGCAACTAAAAAAAAGGGATTTGTAAGTGCCAGTGAGTTTATAGAGTCTGATGATAATCAAATAAAGAGTTTGACCAAGTCACTTATAGGAAACGAAAAACACATTTCCTTAGTAATCAAATCATTGTTCACCTATGTAAATGAAATCCCATCTGAAACAAATAGTGAATTGATGACAGCAGCTGAAGTATTAGATAAAAACTCTGCTTCATGTAATGGAAAAAGTAGATTATTCGTTGCAATGTGTAGAAGTTTAGACATTCCGTCAAGAGTTGTAGGTGGTATTATATTAGATAATACTAAGAAAAAAACGTCTCATTTATGGACAGAACTAAACCTAAATAATGAATGGATTCCATTTGACCCATTGAATGGTCACTATGCAAGTTTACCAGCCAACTATTTAGAGATTTATAAAGGTGATGAGTTTTTAATAAGACGTAGTTCGGATATGCAATTTGATTACTTTTTCACAACCAGTCAAATAGTAGATGACGGTAGTTTATTAGCACAATTTAATATGTTTTACATAGCCGAAAAGTCAGGATTATCAATAGACGTATTAGCCTTATTAATGTTACTACCAATTGGTGCTTTGATTGTTGGGATATTTAGAAATGTAATCGGGTTAAAAACGTTTGGTGTATTTCTCCCTGTATTAATTGCCATTTCATTTTTGTCTACAGGAGTTGTATTTGGTTTACTTGCTTTTATTGGAGTAATTGTATTGATAAGTTTAATGCACTACCCCTTAATGAGTTGGGGGGTATTACATGTTCCTAAATTAGTAATTATGTTAATTGGCGTGGTGTTTTTGTTAATTCTACTTCTGTTTTTTGGAGTTAAAGTTGAAATAGCATCAGTTGGTGGCTTAACATTTTTTCCTATTGTAATTCTAACTGTTAGTGCTGAAAAATACGCCAGAATAGTTGTAGAGGAAGGACTTATTAATGCTACAAAAATATTATTTCAAACACTAATTGTAACTCTGTTTTGTTATATGATAATACAATCAAATTTAATTTTTATGCTGTTAATGAATTATCCTGAATTACTATTAATTATGGCTGTAATAGCATTAAAATTAGGTAAATGGATTGGAATTAGAATATCAGAATATAAAAGGTTTAATTGGATTTTAAGTTAAAAAAAAGTTATGTTAAATAGATTTAAAAAAATAAGAAGCCAATTTGTCGGGATCAATAATAGAAACATAGGGTTTATATTCCCTTCAAATCCCCGTAAATTTTACAAAATGGCAGACGACAAGGTTTTAGCTAAAGAAATAATGCTAAAGAACAATATATTGTGTGCAGAGACTTTTGCTGTAATTGAAAAAATTGGGAAAATCCCAAAAACCTGGGCTGCTATGGAAACATATAACAAACTAGTTATAAAGCCAGCAAATGGAAGCGGAGGTAATGGAATCCTAATTATGACAAAAAAAGATGGTCATTGGATTACAAAAGGAGAAGAGATGTCTACAGAACAAATTTATTTGTATTTAGCTAATATCATAATGGGAGTTTATTCATTAGGAACAAGTGACCGCGTTTTGATTGAAGAATGTATTATTCCTCATGACTGTTTTTACAACATCTATCCAGAAGGAGTAGCCGATTTACGTGTAATAGTGTATAAGAATAAAATCGCACTTGCCATGTTAAGAGTTCCAACTGATCAGTCGGATGGAAAAGCAAATTTACATCAAGGCGGACTTGGTATTGGTATAAACATAGAAACGGGAATAATGACGCACGGTTTTGATGGAAAAAACTATTATAGTAAACACCCTGATAGTAAATCTCAAATCATGGATGTAGAAATACCATTTTGGAAAGATATTGTAACCTTATCTCTCAAAACTGCAGAACATTTTCCACTTCAATATTTGGGTGTAGATATAGTCATTGATGCAAACAAAGGACCAATGGTTATGGAAGTAAACGTTCGTCCTGGATTAGGAATTCAAATGGTAAATAAAGTTGGTTTAAAACCAATATTAGAAAAAATAGACACTAAAAATTAAAGTTATGAAATGTATTAAACCAGCCTCTCCGTATGTTATGTTTTTAGGAATATTATTAACAATTTCTATCTCTGGTGTTTTTTTAGAAAACATTCAGAATATAAACTCTAATGAATCAAACACGGTAATAAAAGAAATTGAGTCAAATCATTATATGGCCTCAATTCAACTCATGAATAACAAATAAAAACAATATGAAAAAGTTAATTCTCATTACATTACTTATCCACGGTTCTTTACACGCACAAACTAAAAAAGGTACCTATACTATTTCCGTTACACCATTAGTTGGATACGAAACGAACCTATTAAAATCGCCTAGTTATTACGAGAAAAAAGATGGAACGGCTTTCTATAAAGAAGACTTATGGGTGAATACCTTTTTTACGGGAGGGAAATTCAGATTTAAAACGACTTCTAAACGTAAGCAACACACATTTGATTTTAAGTCAAATTTTAAAAGCTCTATGTTTTCAAGTGATAAAAATATAAAATCCTCTGTACTATTGATTGGCTCGAATTATATATACAAATCTAAAAAGAAGTGGCATACTAATTTTGGAGTAAATTATAAAAGTATGTTAAAAACTGGAGGACTAGATAATGACGATTTAATTGGATCACCTTTAACATACAAAAATTACAGAGTCTCAAATAAATTCAGTTATAACTTGTCTAAAGAATGGTTAATTTTTACAAAAGCATTTATCGGTTTAAAAAACTATTATAGAAAAGATTATAAACAGTTTAAATATCTTGAAAAAGGAATAAGTACAGGGTTTGAATTTAAAGCAACTAAGGATCCAAAAATTAAATTAACTCTCTTTGGAGAAGTTAAACAAAGACTCTATACAATTCAAAAAATGAAAAATACTGAAAACAATCCTAATGATTTAAATCGGCAATGGAGGTACTTCACATTTGGTGAAAAATTTGACTTCCCCATTAAAAAGTATTCAAAAATAACAATTAAGGGTGGTTATTTAAAGATGCAAGATGTATCACATGATAAATATGGTTATAATCAATTTCATGGGGGATTAGCCTATTCACTAACTAAAAACAAAGTAAAATTAACTGTTAGTACTGACCTAATTCAGAAAAGCTATACAAAACTTAAAATAAAAGACAATATGGGGGTAAGTCAAAACTTAATTTACAATTACACAAGACTTAAGATAGGGATTGCCTACAAATTGAAGCCAAATTTAACAGTTTCAATTGAAGGAAAAGAAAGATTTAGATTATCTAATGTAGATCAATTAAACTCCAAAACCACGCGTAATTATTTCACAAATCAAATTATAGTTGGTTTAAAATGGGATTTAAAAAGAAAATACAAATAATGAGTAAATTATATTATCCATTATTAAAATAGGAAATTACGAGAAAATGAAGTTAGGGGTATCTACATTTTCCGTTCCTATTTATAAAATAGTTTTAGAGCAATCTAAAACTATTTTTTTTACTTAAAAAAGACTAAGAGCCTAGTTATAAAATTTGAACGCTTTAATCTAATTACAAATAAAAGAGAATACTATAGCACTTATACTTATCACAATAGTGGAAACTGGATTAAGAAAATCAAATCGATTGACTATGTACAACGCTTTATCTCAACAAAACAAATCCTCTACTATTAAAAGTGATAGTATGAATTATGTAACACTGATGGGTGATATATTTTAAAGAAAGTTATTATAATAACTGTATAAATCGTTAAAAAAATAGGACCTACAAAACAAACTTTAACCATAATAAAAGAGGGGATATTGATTTTTTTGCAATCTTATATGTTTTAATAAAATTTTAACCATTTAACTTTCTTTTATCTTTAGAATTAATTTAGTATCTAAAAAACATTGGCCTCCTGATAATCCTAACACAATAAATATAAACAATTGATTAACTCGCATTTTATTTATTTTTTGGCCCTTTCGTTACCTTTATTTTAATTTCATAGAACTATTAATTCACTCCAATATAACAAAATTGAATACAGAATATAATTAATTGTACTCGTTTTGAATAGCCGATTCAAAAATAGCAATCTTATTATTATCAGTAAGATCTAATAAAATCCAACCATACTTATATTTAGAACCAAACGTTTTCTTAAATGGAATATAATATTGAGTATCTAATGGCATTGAGTGACAATGTCTATCATAAACTCCATGGAATCCAATTAATGAATCTTCTGAAAGTGGACCTGAATTCCCTTCATAATAGAGTGTTTCAAATTTTGGTTCTCTTATCACATACTCATTTGCATTAACCCTCCAAGACAATTTTTCATCAATGGGATAAAAAGGCACCAAGTAATTTACTGTTAAATTAGTATTCATAGGCTTAGCATTAGGCAATGAATCACATGAATAGGTAAGTTTAGTAGTTTCTCTCGGCCAAGTTCCATCATAGTCATAAGTAGGTTCACCATAGTGCTCATATATTTGGTTTGAGCCTTCAATATCAGCAATAGAAAAAATATCGTTTATTATCCTCACTCTAGAGCTATAGATACTAAGGTTTTCCAAATCAAAAGGATTATTCAATACATATTCTAAACTTGTAAACAAAAGATCATTAACGCCATCAGAATCTAAATCAATATATACGTAATCAGTCTTTGGGTATCCATAAATCCATTCCGCTTGAACAAGCGAATCATGAGTTATTACAGTTACATCATTAGTACTTCCGGCATTAAAATCTCCTAATACTGTTGGATCTTTTCTACAAGACAAAATTGTAAACAAAACAAATAGTGGTATGTAATTTTTCATAGGATTACAAATATACTAAAATCCATGGGCTTAGTAATTTCTTGAACTGGATTTACAAATACTCTTATTCCTCTTCTGGCTCCATCCTTCCCATAAAAGCCGCTAAAATGACTTCCGCTTCCTTGAAATCGTCTTCATTAACAAAAACTTGTGCCATACCACTGGTCCCAAATCCGGCGCTCAATCCTGAATTTGTGTTACTATTAATTGTTGCAAAAATTTCTTTTTCTTTCAATTCGTTGAGTAAGAGCATTGCTCTAAAATCAGATGTTGTTTTAAGTCTTTTCATATACTTAAGGTACAACTTTATTTTGAATTAAACTAATTCACCTAAGCCCTCCTAATTAAAAGTAAAGAATTGCAGCATAATTTTATTTACGCAATCCTTCTTATAATATTAACGTGTGACAAATTATCTGTAATACAATTCATGAATTAACAACCTCTTTGTTTTACTGTAATTTTAATTAAAACCAGCCTACCATTTAATATTTAGTATGTCTGTTACGTTATATAACATGAATTTAACAGATTCTTCGTGTACAACATCATTTGTCTATACTATGAAAATTAAATGAATAAAATGTCCCAGGTTGTTTTAAACGCGACATTGTTCCTTCAAGTTGCTCAACAAAGATTTTAATTAGTTCTGTACCAAGGTGCGTTCCTTTGTTTACTTTATTCTTTTTCTGACTATTTTCTATTCCAATACCATCATCACCAATAATCATTTCATATTCATTTTTAGTCAATTGACTCAACTGTATTACAATCATGCCTCTATCACGCCCTTCAAAAGCATACTTCAACGAATTTGTAATTATTTCATTGATTATTAACCCCAAAGGAACCATTGTTTTTATGCCTATACTAACAGAGTCAATTTTTAATTCTAGTTTAATTTCTTTAGCAACGGAATAATTTTTAACCAAATCACTTGCAAGTATACTAATATGCTCTTTAACATCAATCAATGCTAAGTTTTCAGATTTATATAAGTTTTCATGTAGCAGAGCCATTGACACTACTCTATTTTGAGATTCTTCAAACATTTGAAGTATTTTCTCATCTTCAATTTCATGAGATTGAAACCTTAGTAAGCTATTTACTATCTGCAGATTATTTTTTACACGGTGGTGAATCTCCTTAATTATTGCCTGCTTCTGATCATTTTGAAGTGCTAATTTAGTATTAGCAACTGTCAACTCCTTTGTTCTATCTTGAACTTCCTGTCTTAATTTTTCCCTTTGAGTTTCTATAAGATTTTTACTTTCAGTTACAACTAATAAAGTTTCTTGCTGTGCCTGTTCTTTTTCTATCTTATATCTGTTAATTTGACTAGCAAGAGCAAGAGAAAAAATACTTAATTCTATAAAAATTCCAATTTCATGAATGTGACTTGCTAAAGAGAAACTAGGCACTAGATTAATTGTAAGCAAAATGTAAATTAACAAAGAAACAATGTAAAATAAATTTGCTATAATTAGGTATTTAGCTGAATCCAGACCTTTTTTATACACATAGACAGAAGCTATAATCACAGGTATTGGCCAAGTAATATTCATAATAATCATGAATAGTGTAGAATAAAAATATACTCCGAATAGGCTTAATATTCCATTTCCAATAAAAAGAATGATGATTACGTTCAATACTTTATTTAAAATAGGCGCTTTTGTTTTAGTTTGTAAAAATGTTTTAATAAAAATAAGACGTGTAAAAAGTAGAGAAAGTATGAGTCCATGATATTTATTTATCCCAGGTGTGTTTGGCCATAAATACATATTATTGAACCCTAACACATGAGAAATAGTCCATACAATACATAATGATGTAATAGAAAATAACAAATAAATTATAGCTCGAGAAGAAACCCAAAGAAACAAATGGTAGAGAGATAGCAATAGAATTCCTCCTATAAATATACCATAAAAAATACTTGAATCGTATCTTTTTCTAGTCATTTGTTTTTCTGTCCCAATGGTTAAAGGTGTAGCTATATTGAAGCTTTCAAGCTCTATATAACATATTGAAACACCTTGAGGAATTTTAAAACTAAAAAAATTTGACTTTATTTCTCTTGATTCAAAAGGCACTAATAATCCAGTAGAATCTGTGAACACTTCACCGTTATTATTTATTCTGAAAAAGTTGACATAATCAAGAAGTGGAGAATTAATTTCTAATATAGCACCTTCATGATTTATAACATTAACTTGAAACTTACCCCATATTGTAGAGTTTGTGATTCCCGGTCCGATTATCATATTGTTACTTTTAATAAACCTTTTTTGTATTGAATCATCTAGAATATCTTTCAGACTAAGTTCTGATGTTTCATCTTCTAATATAAAAATTTTGTTTCCAATCTCAGTGATTCCATTATCAGAATCAACAATAATATCGCCTTGTGCTTGTGTCCATCCAGAATAAATAAAGATAAAACATAAAAAAAGGTATATTTTTATTGAATATAACATACCTGTAAGTTAGTCAATTTTTGGATACAACCAAGTCAATAAACAAGATTAATCGCCACATTATAGGCATTAAACGCTGAAAGAACGCTACTTATCTAAAGTTGTGATTTTCAATTCATTTGGGTATATTACATTTACCTCTTGAATTAAAAAAAATGAAACTATCTATTCTGATAACTTAGGCATTAACTGACAATTTCTATGATTAATAAGTACGATTCTACAAGATATACATTTTACTTCTTTAACTACAAAACACTTTTTTGGTTGGTCTAGAAATATTTCAAAAACAAATGATACAGGAGGTATTTGGAGTCAAATTACACGCTTTGGAACATCTGTTTACATTTATAACATAAAATTTTATTCTTTAAATTCAGACTATACTAAAAATAAAGCATGAAAATTAGAAGTAGATTAAGAACCGAGTTAATTAATACATAACACCTATAGGTGTTAACTAAATAATCACATTATAAGGTGAAAACCCTAGTACCTCAACTTTTTTTGCTTTTATTTAAATTAATTTGTAATCTCCATACATTGGAATTCTGAGATAGGAGAAATAAATTTCTAATTACATTTTCTAATTTGTTAAGGAAAATTAGTAGAAAATCACTAACTTACATAAATGAACAAAAAAGTTAAAGTATTAAAATTCATAGAGTTGCCATATGGAATCGTAGAGCTTAGATCTGACGATATTTTAACTTTTAGACCTGACATATCGAGATTTAATAAATATAACATTCAAATATTAAAGGAACTGCTTGAGGTATTTATTGAGATTACAGACGGAATTCCACGACCTTACTTATGCGATAATAGATACATTACGGGTATTGTAAATAAAGAAGAACAAGCCTATATGAACGAACACTTTTCTGAGTTTGCGACTCGAGCTGCCATGGTTACGAAATCACCAGTAGTGAACGTAATTGTAAACTCTTATAATACTGTATTCAAGCCAAAAGTAATGTTAAAACTGTTTGGATCAGAAGACAAAGCTATCGATTGGCTTCTTGAGAATTAAATAAAGTTCTATTTCCTAAAAAGAGTGTCCTATTTATACCTTAGATCGGTTAATAAGAAACTATAGCTTTTTTGATGTAATCTGATGGAGAACAACCCTGAATTTTCTTAAAATTCCTATTAAAGTGTGACAAATTATTAAACCCACTTTGATAACAAATCTGAGATACAGTCAAATCATTAGATCTTAATAATTTACATGCGTTAGATATTCTTATTTCATTTAAAAAATTCACATACGTTTTTCTAGTCCGTTGTTTAAAATATCTACAAAATGCATTTGGCGTCATACTTGCTAAACTTGACACCTCATCCAACGAAATATCACGATAATATTCTTTAAGAGTAAACTGAAATATTAAATTCATTCTTTTCCCAACAGTCTCATCATAATCTTTAATAACATTAGAAGTTGCTAAATACTTATAATCTTCGACCTCAGATAGTATTTGTATTACTTTAAGCATTTCAATAATTCTATTTATTCCCACTTGATGTCCGATTGAAAACATAAGAGGCTTTATTTTATCTCTAATTTTATTACTAAATTTTAAACCTCTTTGCGTTCTATTTAAAAACGAATTCAATTCATCTAATTCGGGTAAATCAAAAAAACCAAGCCCGAAGGAATTTTTATCAAAAAAAAGGGAAATAGCATAAGCTCCACTACTATCTTGCTCATAAAATTCTTTATTATTTCTTAGGACATGAGGTTGATTAGCACCAACTATGAACAAATCTCCGTCTGTAAACTCCCCTACAAAATCACCACAGATCAACGTTCCTTCGCTTTTCACAATAAGAGTAATCTGAATTTCGCCATGCTTATGAAGCGTATCATAAAAATAAGGTGATTCATCTATTTGAACCCTAAACGATTCACTTTCTGTTTTTGGAATTTTAAACGGTAATACTTTCATAACTCATCAATATAGGCATAAAATTCACCATATCTTATCAATCATCCTAATTTAATGGTAAAATAGTATCACACCGTGCATAAATCTGACTATTAAACCCTCAATAACTAACTAACTTTGTCACAAATAAAAATTAAAAAATGAAGAATCTAAATTGGAAAGGAGTTTTCCCAGCTGTAACAACTAAGTTTACAAATGATAATCAATTAGACCTTGATTGGTTCAAAAAGAACCTTCAAGCACAGATTGACGCGGGTGTTAATGGTATTATATTAGGCGGAACACTTGGAGAAGCAAGTTCTTTAAAAATAGAGGAGAAGGATATTTTGGTTAAAACCGCAGTAGAATTTGTTGGTGACAAAATTCCTGTGATAATGAATATTGCAGAACAAACGACCACGGCAGCCATTGAAGCAGCCAGAAAAGCAGAAGAATGTGGTGCCAAAGGATTAATGATGCTTCCTCCAATGAGATATAATGCGGATGATAGAGAGACTGTTGAATACTTTAAAACTGTAGCCAACTCTACCTCACTTCCAATCATGATCTATAATAACCCTGTTGATTATAAAATTGAAGTCACATTAGATATGTTTGCTCAATTGACTGAATGTGCAAATATTCAAGCAGTCAAAGAATCAACACGTGATATTTCAAATTTGACTAGAATGAAAAATAGATTTGGAGATCGATTTAAAATTCTATCCGGTGTAGATACACTGGCTTTAGAAAGTATTTTTATGGGTGCTGATGGTTGGGTAGCAGGTTTGGTTTGTGCCTTCCCAAAAGAAACAGTTGCTATATATAAATTAGCTAAAATTGGTAAACATCAAGAAGCCTTAAACATATACCGCTGGTTTCTTCCCTTACTAGAGTTAGACATAAACGCAAAATTGGTTCAAAATATTAAACTTGCTGAAGTTGCCACAGGATTAGGAACAGAAAATGTTAGGCCACCTAGATTACCATTAATTGGTGAAGAACGAAAAAATGTTTTAAAAATAATTGAAGATGGACTTGCATCTCGTCCGGAAATACCACATCATTTAGATATTTCGCTAATCCCATTAAATTTATAACTATGATTTCAGGAAAAAACTATCTAGGATTCAACACCTCTTCAGAAGGAGATAAAACTATGAACAGTGTAGTCGCTGAAAATGGTGAAAACTTGAATGAGATCTTTTATGCTGCTACTGCAGATGAAGTGAATACTGCTGTATCAAAAGCAAATTCAGCTTTTAATATTTACTCGAAATTCTCAGGTACAAAAAAGGCCTCATTTTTAGATGCTATTGCCACAGAAATGGACGTGCTAAGAGAGGAATTAATCAATAGAGCTTCCCTTGAATCAGGTCTTCCAAAAGGAAGATTTCAGGGTGAGCACGGTAGAACTACTTCTCAATTACGCTTGTTTGCTTCCTTATTGAGAGATGGCAATTGGGTTGAAGCAATTATCGACACAGCCTTGCCTGATAGAGTACCATTTCCAAGACCTGATCTTAGAAAAATGTTAACTGCTGTAGGGCCAGTTGTCGTATTTGGTGCTAGCAATTTCCCACTGGCCTTTTCAACTGCTGGTGGAGATACAGCATCAGCACTAGCTTCTGGTTGTCCAGTGATTGTTAAATCACATAATTCTCATTTAGGCGTTAATGATTTAGTAGCAGGTGCTATTAACAGAGCTGCTAAAAAAACAAACATGCCAGATGGCGTATTCTCCTCTTTGAACGACAACGGTTTTGAAGTTGGAAAAAAATTAGTTCTACATAAAGATGTAAAATCTGTTGCTTTTACAGGTTCTTTTAACGGTGGTAAAGCACTTTACAATTTAGCACAGACAAGAAAAGAACCTATCCCTGTTTTTGCAGAGATGGGAAGCATAAACCCTGTTATTTTACTAGATAACAAATTACAAGAAGACCCTACAAGTTTAGCAACTACCTATGCAGGATCCATAACTTTAGGTGTTGGACAATTCTGTACCAACCCCGGTTTATTAATTGGGATTAAATCAGAAGGATTAACTACATTCAAACAAAGCCTTTCAACACAACTTAACGCCGTTGAATCAGGTGTTATGTTGAATGAACAAATCGCTCTAAACTACATTGATTCTCGTCTTAGAACGCTAACTGAAAAAGATGTCCTATTGACAACAAAAGACAATTCTCAAAAAGGGTTAGCCACTTTGGCTACAACTTCAGGAAAAAATTTCATTGACAATCCTAATTTACACCACGAGATATTTGGTCCATTTTCTATTTTGGTTGAATGTGAAAACCAAGCCGAATTAACTCAAGTAGTTAATGCTTTAGAAGGGCAGTTAACTGGTACTATAATGGGAACATTAGATGATTTGAATTCAAACGGTGACATTATAAATTTACTAGAACAAAAAGTAGGTCGCTTAATTTTTAACGCAGCTCCAACAGGGGTTGAAGTATGTCATGCAATGCATCATGGTGGACCTTACCCTGCCACTACAGATAGTAGATTCACTTCTGTAGGTACTAGTGCTATTAAACGTTTTGTTCGTCCAATATGCTACCAAGGCATGCCAAATAGTTTATTGCCTGAAGAACTCAGAAATGAAAATAAATTAAACCTCTCCAGAAAAATAAATGGTTTAATCACAATAGCAGCTATCCGCTAACTTAAATGGACTATATTAATAACATATCGATAGAAAGTAATCTCAATTACCTAGAGTTAATTGATGCATTAAGAGATGGGTTTTGTAAGCCTCCTATTGTGCCATCAAGACTTCATTATTCTATTGATAATCCAGCTAAGCGTAATGAGAATACACTTCTCATTATGCCAGCTTGGTATCCAGGTAAGCAAATGGGAATCAAAATTGTAACCGTTGCCCCTGAAAATAAAGCATACAATTTGGAATCAATTAACGGATTGTACTTATTAATGAATGCTGTCACAGGTATTCCTCAAGCCATTTTAGATGCCAAACCTATCACCAATTGGAGAACAGCTTGTGCATCAGCCTTAGCCTCTCAATATTTATCACGAACCAATTCATCTACATTACTTTTAATAGGAACAGGAACTTTAGCAACATACCTCATTAAGGCCCATTGCTCTGTTAGACCTATCAAAAAAGTATTGGTTTGGGGAAGAAGTACTACAAAGGCAGAACACATTAAAAGTCAATTAAGTGATTTGAATTTAGATGTTGAAATCATCAACATTATTAAGGATAGAATTTCGGAAGCTGACATTGTTTGCTGTGCTACATTAAGTGAAACACCGCTCATCTTTGGAAATGATTTAAGACAAGGTCAACATTTAGATTTAATTGGTGCTTATAAACCCGAAATGAGAGAGGTGGATGACAATACTATATTAAGCGGTGACATCTATGTTGACAATATAGAAATGGCTCCTAAAGAAACGGGTGATTTATTTATTCCTATTACTGAAGGTACCATATCACTTGAAGACATTAAAGGAGATTTATTTGATTTATGTTCAAATAAAATAGATGGGCGTACATCTGAAAAAACCATCACTATTTTTAAATCCGTTGGCCATGCGCTAGAGGATCTAATAGCAGCCAATTTGGTTGTAAATAACATTAAAAAACATGAGTAAAAAAACTTTTTCGTGCATTGACGCACATACATGTGGCAATCCTGTAAGGGTTGTGACTGGCGGTGCTCCCATTTTAAAAGGTGAGACCATTTTTGAAAAAAGACTTCACTTTTTAGAAGAGTTTGATTGGATTCGTAAAGGACTCATGTTTGAACCAAGAGGGCACGATATGATGTCTGGAAGTATTTTGTATCCACCTAGCGACACTGAAAATGACATAGCTGTTTTGTTTATTGAAACCAGTGGTTGTTTACCCATGTGTGGCCATGGCACAATTGGTACTGTCACTATTGCCATAGAAGAAGGATTAGTAACACCGAAAATACCAGGTCAATTAAAATTAGAAACTCCTGCAGGAATAGTAGAAATTGAATATAAACTCAAAAACGATAAAGTTCAATCTGTTAAGTTAACCAATATCCCAAGTTATTTAGCAGCGGAAAATTTAACGGTAACCTGTCCTGAATTAGGAGAATTAATGGTTGATGTGGCTTATGGTGGGAACTTTTATGCCATTGTTGATCCCCAAAAAAACTTTAATGGTATACAGGAACATACAACAGATCAATTGATTCCATGGAGTAGAGCGATACGATCTAAAATGAACGAACTCTACACCTTTGAACATCCTGAAAACTGTAAGATATCAGGACTAAGTCATATTCTATGGACAGGAGATACTATAGATGACAAATCGACCGCCAGAAATGCTGTATTTTATGGCAACAAAGCCATTGACCGATCACCTTGTGGTACAGGAACTTCTGCCCGAATGGCACAATGGTATGCCAAAGGAAAATTAAAAACTGGTGATGAATTCATTCATGAAAGTATTATTGGTTCGAAATTCATTGGCCGCATAGAAAAAGAAACTACGCTAGATGGTAAACCAGCCATTATCCCAAGCATTGAAGGTTGGGCAAAAGTAACGGGATACAATACCATATTTATTGATGATGAACATCCATTTAAAGAAGGATTTTCAGTGATTTAAGCTTATGAAAAAAGTAGTTATTATAGGAAGTGGAGCAGTAGGTTTATGTACAGCTTATTACTTACAAAAAGAAGGGTTTGATGTTCATATTGTTACCGCATCTGAAGAAGGTCATGAAACTGATTGTTCTTATGGAAACGCTGGTATGGTAGTACCAAGTCATTTTGTACCCCTAGCAGCACCAGGTATTATAAAACAAGGACTGAAATGGATGTTAAATAGCACAAGTCCATTTTATATTAAACCTAGATTAAATTCTGACTTGCTAAAATGGTTATGGCATTTTTACTCATCTGCCAATCAAAAAAATGTTGAGCGTTCAAAATTAGTATTAAGGGACTTAAACTTGGCTAGTAGAGATTTATTTAAAGGTATTGAAAGCGCCGAACAAACCAATTTTAGCTTTGAACAAAAAGGTTTGTTAATGCTTTACAAAACAGCAAAATATCAGGAAGAGGAAGAGGAGATGGCTTTAAAAGCACAAGCCTTAGGGATTGATGCAGTCATTAAATCAAAGCAAGATATTTTAAAGATGGAGCATGCTTTAATACCAGATGTTTTGGGTGGTGTACTCTATAAAAGTGATGCACATATGAATCCAAATCTGTTTATGAAAAACATGCTTGGCATTCTCAAATCTAAAGGTGTTAGCTTTAGTTACTCCACGGCCATTACCGGATTTGACACGAACAAGGACAGTGTAGAATCTATATTAACTACAAAGGGTAAAATAGACACTGAGGAAATTGTAGTATGCGCTGGTTCTTGGAGTCAAAAAGTAATGAAACTATTGAATGTAAACATACCAATTCAAGGTGGAAAAGGGTACAGTATGACCATTCCAAATGTGAAAAACAATCTTATACATCCTAGTATTTTATGTGAAGCAAAAATAGCAATGACCCCAATAAATAACAGTTTACGTGTTGCGGGGACAATGGAAATTGCGGGGAACAATCTGTCTATCCGACAAACTAGACTAAATGGTATAAAAGAACAAGTTCCTAAATTCCTAAAAGGATTTGATAGTAACTGGCTTAATGATACAGAACCATGGGTGGGATTAAGACCAGTATCACCAGACGGCTTACCATACATAGGGAGAGCTAAAAATTGGAAAAACATTACTATTAACGCCGGTCATGCCATGATGGGATTAAGCTTAGCGCCAATTAGTGGACAACTTACATCCGAATTACTTGCTAATAAAAAAACTTCAATAGACATTTCAATACTCAAACCTGAACGATTTTAACCATGCCTACAACGACACATAAAAATACGACTTTAAACCCACCGTCAGATTGGATCAAAATAAAAACGATTGACATGCACACAGGCGGAGAACCTTTGCGCGTAATAGTTGATGGTTTTCCAGAAATCGAAGGCAATACCGTGTTAGAAAGAAGACGGTATCTTAAGGATAATTTAGATGACTATAGAAAAACCTTAATGTTGGAACCAAGAGGTCATGCTGATATGTATGGTTGTCTTATTGTTCCACCAAATGATGAAGGTGCTGATTTTGGAATTATATTCATACACAATGAAGGTTATAGTACCATGTGTGGACATGCTACAATTGCCATCACTAAACTGGCAGTCGAACTAGGATGGGTAGAACCGCAAGAATTTGAGACAAAAGTAATCATTGACGCTCCTTGCGGTAGACTAAACTCATTTGCAAAAATGAAAGATGGTGAAGTTGTATCAGTTAAATTTCATTGTGTCCCCTCTTTTGTTTTGGCATTAAATCAAAATATTGATGTACCAGAATTAGGAAGCATTTCATTTGACTTAGCTTATGGCGGTGCTTTTTATGCTTATGTTGATGCCAAATCTATTAACCTACCTTTAACAGCTGATCATTATGGAAAACATATTCAAATTGGGATGGCTATAAAAAAAGCGATTCAAGGCTCAGCATTAAACATCTCACATCCATTTGAAAATGACCTTAGTTTTTTATATGGTACCATTTTCATTGATGAACCTTTAAACCAAACAAATGACAGTAGAAATATTTGTGTATTTGCAGATGGAGAAGTTGACCGTAGTCCAACAGGATCAGGTGTTGCTGGAAGAATGGCTATTCACCACAAACGAAATGAAATAAAAATAGAAGAAGAAATCGTCATTGAAAGCATTACTAACAGTGTTTTTAAAGGCTCTATTTATGAAACAACATCATATGGTAATTATGATGCTGTTATCCCTCAAATTGAAGGCACAGCATTTATTACTGGACAACACACATTTTTAATCGACCCTAAAGATCCAATAAAAACAGGATTCCTACTAAGATGAAATAAATATTAATCAAATCTAAATACTATGAAATTTAAATTATTCTTTTCAACTCTAATTGTATTATCTAGTACAATAACAAATGCTCAATCTCCAGGTAACATAGCTTCTAGTTTTTGGGTGAGAGCAGATTCTTCAGTTGAGGAAGCTGTATCTGATATGGCAGAACATAATGACCCTGTCAGTAATGTGAATGATTTATCAGTGGGGTACAATTGTGACCAAACAACTTTAGACAATAGACCAATATTTAGAGATGTATCACTTCAATACATCAACTATAATCCAACCATTGAATTTACAAATAATGTTGGAGCTACAACGGATAAATATTTTAATTTAACGACACCTGAAGTAGGAAGCTTTGATGTCTATTTATTAGTAAAAACAAATCAGACAACTACGAATACCAATTTTTGGAATCAACCTTTGCTATTCGGAGGTGATCAAAACATAGGTTCTGATGTAGCCATTACAATAGATAATAGTGGGTCTCTACACATTGGTGGTGGTAAAAATGGTGATTTTAATATTGTTGGAACAACCGTCATCAATTCAAACATAGCTTTGATCATACAAGTTTCTAGAACAGTAAATTCTACTAGTAACGTTGATTATGGATGGCGGATAGATGGTGCTGAGAATGGTTTTTCAAATCGAATGGAAACAAACAATGGATTAGATATGGGAAGCTCTATTAATATTGGACTTCATGGTAACGGTGAGACTCAAAGTTATCAGGGATATATATCTGAAATTATTGTATATAATTCAGCTCAAACGGGAGTTAATCGACAAAAAATAGAATCTTATTTAGCCATTAAGTATGGTATTACTTTACCTAATAATTACGTTAATACCAGTGGCGCTTTAATTTATGACGTATCCACTTACAATACCGATATAATTGGAATTGGTAGAGATGACAACGAGTCATTACTACAAAAACAATCACATTCGAATGATGACACAACAAGAATTTACATTAATACATTACAAACAAGTAACAAAGCAAATACTGGTAGTTTTAATTCTAATGAATCATATGTAGTAATTGGCCATGATCAGGGTAAACTGTGTGCGACCGCTTCATCTAGTGTAGAGCTTCCTTCGTGTGGCTTATTTTCAAGATTAGAACGTGAATGGAAAGTAACTAAATCCAATTTTGGACAATTATTTAATTTAGATTTAAAGCTAGAGAACTGTGCTAACTTAACGAATGTAGATCCATCTCATTTGCGATTATTGGTTGATGATGATGGCAATTTTTCGAATGGTGGAACGACATGTTATTATAATGGGGACGGAACAGGAATAGTCCTTTCTTACAACAATCCAACCATTACTGTTTCCAATATTTCTGATACACATATTCTTAATAATTCGACTAAATATGTTACCACTGCATCTATAAGTGCTGGAACGCCTTTACCAATAACATTACTTGAATTTAATGCTACACCAACTCAAGATCAAGAAGTTGTATTAACATGGCAGACCGCTTCTGAAATTGACAATGACTACTTCACTATTGAACGATCAAAAGATGACATTAATTGGAATGAAATTGGTGAGGTTGAAGGAGCTGGAAATTCTACAATTACTTTAGATTATAACTTACTTGATCCATTACCGTTTTTAGGCGTTTCTTTTTATAGACTAAAACAAACTAATTTTGATGGAGAATTTACTTATTCTGAAAAAAGAAAAATTATTTTTGATAACAGTACAAATAAAAAAATTAGCATTTATCCAAACCCAACTTATAGTAGAGTCATTGTTCGTGGCGTCCATTCAGAATTAACCATATACAATATCATTGGAGAAATAATAAATCATAAAACAATCCAACACGTACTTAGTCCTACATCTTACCAACTAGATTTAAGCTCTTTAACTGTAGGCATATATTATATTAAAACTAATAGTGGTGTCTACAGAATAGTTAAAAAATAAAAAGGTAAGTAATAATTAGTAAATTGAATCAAAAACAACAAATGTATGTATAGATTACTTATCATTTTATTCTTCTCTTCAGCCGGATGGTCACAATCAACACTTGATTTTCCAAATGTAATTGAGATGAAAAATTCCCCCACATCATCAAACACAAAAGGTTTAAATGCTTTTTTTGATTTAGGTAGCTGGATGGGTTTTTCTTTATCTGAGAATAAAAACTCAACCGGGTTTTCGGGACCATATCTATTGGGAGTTGATCATGGTCTTTGGGCGGCTGACAATTTAATTTCGTTAGATTTAATTGATAAAAAAGGTAATTCTATATTAAAAGAGTTAAAGTCTTCCAAACAAACTTACTTGCCAGGACGATTAGAAAACGAACAACACTTTAATTCCATTACAGTGAATAGTACTTTACTTATTAACTCTAAAGAAAGTGCTGTGATTTCAACTACTGTATCCAATAACGATACTAAATCCTTATTATTTAATCCAGAATGGAAGGGGGCTTTATTTAAAGAAATAGGCCACTTCGTGAACAATAAAAATTTCCTCAGCGTAGCACTTGATAAAAAACAACAGTTATATATTTATCCTGTTACGTGTGATAAGTTCAATATCAATTCTGACTCAATTAGCTATGTTACAAAGTTAAAAAAAACCAAACTAAAACCAGGTGAATCCATAACTTACAACATTGTGATTCAATACCACCCTGACCAAACCAACATCCAGTCTTTAAGGAATGAACAAGATGTTTCTTTAGCGCTAAACAACAACCAATCCCGTTGGAACAGTTATTTAGAAATGATCGATAAAAAAGATTTAAGCCAAAATGAAAAATTAGTACTCGCTAAAAGTATATGCACCCTAATTAATAATTGGAGAAGTGCAGCTGGTGAGTTAAAACATGATGGTGTTTTTCCTTCATACCACTACAAATGGTTTCAAGGTTTTTGGGCATGGGATTCTTGGAAACATGCTGTTGCTTTGGTAAAAATAGAACCTGAATTGGCTAAAAACCAAATTAGGGCCATGTACGATTATCAGAATAAAGAGGGTATGATTGTAGATTGTATCTTCAGGGATACTACCGTAGAAAAACACAATTGGAGGGATACCAAACCACCCTTATCGTCTTGGGCCATATGGGAAGTTTATGAAGCCACTGGAGACACATCATTCATTAAAGAGTTGTATCCAAAACTGGTTAAGTACCATAATTGGTGGTACACTCATAGAGATTATGATAAAGATGGTTTATGTGAATATGGCTCAGCGGACGGTTCATTAATCGCTGCTAAATGGGAAAGCGGGATGGACAATGCCATTCGTTTTGATAAATGCCAAATTGTTGAAGGCTCGAATTATTCAATTAATACAGAATCTGTTGATTTGAATGCTTATTTAGTAATTGAGAAGGCCTATTTATCAAAAATGGCAGCCGTATTAAACTTAGCAAAAGAAACAAAATGGCAGCAAGAATCTGATGAACTAAGTGACCGAATAAAAACTCTATTTTATGATCAAAAGTCAGGGTATTATTTTGACATTGATGCTGAAACGGGTCAATTTTTAAATGATGCATTAGGTCCAGAAGGATGGACACCTTTATGGTGTGAAATTGCAACCCAATCACAAGCTCAGGAGATTGTTAAACACCTCATGGATACCAGTAGTTTTAATACTAAAGTTCCATTACCAACTATTAGCGTTTCTCACCCTTCATTTGATCCCCTCAATGGATATTGGAGAGGACCAGTTTGGTTAGATCAGGTTTGGTTTGGGATTGATGGCTTAAAAAAATATGGCTACCTTCAAGAAGCAAAACTACTATTAAATAAAGTCATTATTAACTGTGAAGGATTAGACAAACCTGGAATATCCATCAGAGAAAACTACCATCCATTAACAGGAAAAGGACTTAATGCGGAACATTTTAGTTGGTCTGCTGCTCATTTAATATTATTAATTACAAAATGAAAAATACAATTCAATTCTTATTTATCTCAATCTATTTGTTTAGCTCAGTTGCCATTGGACAAACCCATCACGATTGGGAGGATGAATCTATTTTTGGCATCAATAAATTAGAACCTCACACTTCCTTTTTTTCCGTTGAAACGGAGAGGTTATTAAATAAAACGCCCGAAAGTTCTGACTTTATTCAAAACCTTAATGGGATATGGAAATTCAATTTAGCCATTACCCCATCCGAAAGGCCTGCAGATTTTTACAAAACAGATTATTCAACTACATCTTGGGATGATATTCCAGTACCCGCTAATTGGGAAACCCTTGGTTATGATCAACCTCATTATTTAGATGTTGATTATCCATTCGAACCTAACCCTCCATTTTTACCGAAAAACTATAATCCAGTTGGGTCATATAAAACTAATTTTAACATCCCTGAAAATTGGGACAATAAATCCATAATCCTACAATTTGGCGCCGTAAAATCCGCATTTTATTTATGGATTAATGGTGAAAAAGTAGGGTATAGTCAAGACTCAAAAGCAGAGGCAGAATTTGATGTTACGTCATTTATAAAACAAGGTAATAATCAATTGGCTATAGAGGTTTACCGTTGGTCGGATGGAAGTTATTTAGAAGATCAAGACATGTGGAGAGTGAGTGGTATTGAGCGTGATGTTATACTATATGCCGTACCGTATGAACATGTTTTTGATTACCACATTCAACCAACATTAGATCCTACTTATCAGTTAGGAACTCTTTCAACCAACATTATATTTAACCAAACCACACTTAACGCTCATTATATTGAAATTGAAGTCAGAGATTTTAAAACAAATGAACTAAGTAGTTCTAAATCTTACCATACAAAAAAAGGAGAAAAGCAGTTCACCTTAGTAGAACCTTTAGGAAATGTAAACACATGGACGGCAGAAACACCACACCTTTACACCGTGAGAATTAAAGTAGATGAGGGGACAACATCCGCTCAAATTATTCAACAACACATTGGATTTAGAACTATAAAAATTGAGGGAAATCAATTAAAAATCAACGGCACCCCTTTAACGATTAGAGGAGTAAATCATCATGAGCATCATCCTAAAACGGGTCACGTTATTTCTGAAGCCTTAATGATTAAAGACATTCTATTGATGAAAAAGTATAACATTAATGCAGTTAGAAATTCTCACTACCCTAATCACCCAAGGTGGTATGAACTCTGTAATGAGTACGGACTTTATGTGGTTGATGAAGCCAATATAGAATCTCATGGTTATCATATCTGGAAACAAGAATTAACATTAGCCAACAATTCAAAATGGGAAGCAGCTCATATTGATAGGGTTCAAAGGATGTACGAAAGGAGTAAAAATCACCCTAGTATTATCACATGGTCATTGGGAAATGAAGCTGGTTCAGGCAGTAATTTTGAAGCTTGTTACACATGGCTTAAGTCAAAAGACAGTACACGACCTATTCAGTATGAAATGAGTCAACAAAGTGATTTTACAGACATTGAAGCACCAATGTACCGTACCATTGAAAGAATTGAAACATATGCTAGAGAAGTTAATTTACGTCCATTAATCCTATGCGAATATGCTCATGCTATGGGTAATAGTGTAGGTAATTTACAAGACTATTGGGACATTATTGAAAAATACGATTGTTTGCAAGGTGGATTTATCTGGGATTGGGTAGACCAAACCTGGGCTATGACTGACAGTAATGGTGTTGAATTTTGGGGATATGGTGGCGACTTTGGACCCTCTAAAGTTCCTACTAATTACAATTTTTGCGCGAATGGATTGGTGCAAGCCAACAGAGAAATCCACCCCCACATTTATGAGGTCAAAAAAGTATATCAACCCATTGGTTTTAGTTATGATACTTTAAATCATGTGATAGCGATTTCAAATAAATACAACTTTGTAAATACAAATCACCTTTACTTTACATGGGAATTAATCGAGAATGGTTTGGTTATAGAGGATGGTATTCTTAATCTAGAAAGCATTTCACCTCAAGAAACTGAAACAATCATTGTAAATTTCAATAAATCAATTAACGCCAATAATGAGTACTTTCTTAATATTCATTCGCGCCAGGTTCAACCTGTTAATGGTTTTGAAAAGGATGAATCTGTTGCCAAAGCTCAATTTTTATTACAAAAAAAAACTTGGGAGAAGCCTAATTCTAGTAAATCAAAGGTTAAAGTAAAAGAAACTGATGAAGACATATCGATAACCGAAGGTAATGTGAGTTGGTTAATCAACAAAACTAGTGGTCAAATGACGTCATGGAAAACTAATGAAAGAGAACTTCTTACGTCTCCATCCACCTTAGAATTCTGGAGAGCAACTACGGATAATGATTATGGCGCAGGATTCCATAAAACAGCAAGTATTTGGAAAGATGCAGGACAAAACATAACAGTTTCGGGTATTTCAATCAACAGGGATAAGTTATCCACTTCAATTACCATTGCTGGTCAAATTAATACTGCTGATGCAGATATAATAACAACCTACAATTTTAATGGCAATCAAGAATTTGGTGTTAACATTAAATATTCAACTACTAATGATTCTTTACCATCCATGCCAAGGTTTGGTTATCGATTTAACTTAATTTCTGAATTTGAACAAATGGAATGGTATGGTCGTGGACCACATGAGTCTTATTCTGATCGAAAAACAAGTACTTTTATTGGCCAATATCAAGGGAAAATACATGACCAATACCACCCTTATGTACGTGCACAGGAAACAGGAAATAAAACAGATTGTCGATCTGTAACATTATTAGGTCATAGGACAGCGATAAAAATTAATAGTCGCACTCCATTTGAAACTGGTGCATGGGAATTTAATTATAACGATCTATATTTAAACGAAACTGAAGCAGGCGACAACCTGACAGCGGGAACAATAAAAACTGGAACCAATAAACACGGTTCACAAATACGAACAGGTGAACAAACCACACTCATTATATCACACAAACAAATGGGAATTGGTGGAGACAATTCTTGGGGTGCAATGCCTCATCAACCTTATTTATTAAACGATACGACTTACCAATTTTCGTTTATCGTAACTACAAAAAACATTACAAACTAATGAAAATGAACGTTCAAATAACCACTACGAAGCAAGACATTAAAACGCTCTTATTAAACTACAACATTGGAGCATTCTTAGATTACAAAAATCTATCCTTTGGATACGCCAATGAAAATTTTAAAGTAACGACCTCTGAGAAAGACGTTTTATTTCGCTTGTGTAAACAACAGAGTAAAAAGGATATTGAGAAAGAAATTCATTTAATGACGGAATTGAAACAAAATGACTACCCTACTTCATATCCAATACTAGATAAGAAAGGTAATCACATTCATGAACTCAATGGCCATTTCTGTTTGATATACGAATTTATTGAAGGCAGTCAACCAGAATTAAATATTGAAACAGCTGGCGAAATTGGAATTGCTGCCGCAAAATTGGCACTCATAAAAGTTAAGCCTATTTACAAAAAGGTAAATGCCATCTCTTTTGAGAATTGCATAAGTATTATCAGTGAATTTAAGGATGCCAAATATCAGTACCCTGAGATTTACGCTTATTTTAAAGAACAAACTTTCTATTTAAAAGATTTCATTTCTAACAACTTACCCAAAGGTATTATTCATGGCGATTACTTCCCAGACAACACCATTTTTAATGGAAACAAACTGAAAGCTATTATTGATTTTGAAGAATTTGCGTATGACAGTTTACTATTTGATTTGGCTATGGCTATTAACGGGTTTTGTTTTAAAGACAATACCTTACAAATTGAATTAATGAATGAAACGGTTAGGACCTATAACGAAATTAGAAAATTAACTGAACCTGAAAAGCACGTGCTCCCTTACTACATTCAATGGGCTGCTCATGGTATGCTATATTGGCACTTAAGAAATAATATGCTTTATGAGTTAAATGAAACTCAGGTAGAGCGAGTAAAAGAATTAATGAATCGTGTGAAAACGCTTAGACAAAACACTATATAAAATGGAATTAATAAACGACACGTACAGCATTCAAGGCATTGCTATAGAAAACTTAACTTCTGAATTTGGAACACCTTTATACGTTTATAATGCAGATATTATTGAACGCCAAGTGAAATCTTTTAAAAATGCGTTTAAAGACATTAACTGCAAGGTGAAATACGCTTGTAAAGCCAACACCAACCTGTCTATTTTAAAGGAAATGTTAACTAACGGAACAGGTTTAGATACTGTTTCTATCCCCGAAATAAAAATGGGTTTAATGGTAGGGTTTCAAGCTAATGAAATTGTATTTACCCCTAACTGCGTTGATTTTTCTGAAATAGAAATGGCGGTAAAATTAGGTGTAAATATCAACATTGAAAACTTACCGAATTTAGAAAAGTTTGGAAAAAAATATGGTCATACTGTACCTTGTTTTGTTCGGTTAAACCCCGGTATTCACGCACAAATGAACAGTGACAAGGTAGATTGGTGGCACAAACAATCTAAATTTGGGATATCTGCTGTTCAACTGAGTAAAGTAAAAGAACTTGAAGAAAAGTACGATATTCTAATTCATGGTTTACATATCCACTCTAGTTCTGTAATTATGAGCCCAGAGATTTTTATAGAAGGGGCTAAAAGCATTTTTAATGTGGTTAAACAATTTAAGAATATTAAATATATAGACTTTGGTGGTGGAATTAAAGTAGATGTTGGTGATGATAAATCCGTAATTAATCTAAATGCTTTAGGTAAAGAATTAGAACCCGTTTTTAAAGAATTTTGTAAAGATTATGGAACCGACATTCAACTGTGGTTTGAGCCCGGAAGATATTTAATATGTGAAAGTGGAGTTCTTCTTACTGAATGTAACATGATTAAAGAAAACGGAAGCGTTCCTTTTGTAGGTACCGACTCAGGATTCAATCAGTTGATTAGGCCCATGTTTTATAATGCCTATCATGAAATTGTAAATACGAGTAACCCAAACGGGAATAAGAAAAACTATACGGTGGTTGGTAACATTTGTGAAATAGATAATTTTGCTGTTGACCGACCATTACATGAAGTCAGAGAAAAAGATATTATTGCCATTAAAACTGCCGGCGCTTACGGGTATAGCATGGCTTCTAATTATAACTCAAGATATAGACCCGCGGAAGTTTTAGTTAAAAATAGCAAAGCACATCTCATCAGAAAAAGAGATTCATTTGACGACCTTATTAAAAACCAAATTATAATCAATGACTAATATGAAAAATATAATTTTATCACTACTTGCTCTCATTACTTTCAACTCAGTATTTAGTCAAGTTCAATCATCTAAACAAGACAAAATCATAGCCACCTTAAGTTATTTAGTTGGTAAAAATTATAATTTAAAGGACGAGAACGACAGTATTTTATACACTACTGAATATCAAGGTGAAATTCAAAAAACTTTTGGACATGATCTAAATTGGTTTTTTGATGCTTACTGTAGCCAAACCCAATTACCTAACCTTTTAATTAATCATAAAAATGATACGCTGTATTTGGAATGGAGCACACCATCTGAATTTGATTTTGAAATGCCTTTAGACATTCTAATTAAAAAGAAGGCTTCTGTACTTGATATGAAAGAAGGTAAGTCTCAATTATTTGTAAAGAACATTAGGGATATAAATATTGATCCAGAACATAAGATTTTAAAAAAGTCAGAATGGAAGGATAAACTATTATTAAGAACTCAATTAGAAAAAATTGAAGGGTTACAGATTTGGGAAACTTCAGCTAGACATCACTTTACACAAGCTTATCATCTTACTTTGGAGCAACCATTAGATCATTTTAACCAATCAAAAGGTACTTTTAAACAACATATGTACCTTTCTCACGTAGACAGTGACGCACCATTTTTAATGGAAACTTGTGGTTATGAAGCTCATGATTTTACAAAGGAGATTTCAAAAATGACAAAAGGAAACCAATTGGTTATTGAGTACCGTTATTTTGGAAACTCAAAACCAGATTCAATAGATTGGCAATATTTAAGAAACAAACAAGCTGTTGAAGATTACCACCACATTAATACGACTTTTAAAACCATTTATTCTGGTAAGTGGATTTCTTCAGGTGTGAGTAAAGGTGGTGCCAATTGCATTACTTACAGAAGTCAATATCCAAATGATGTAACGGTGACTGTACCTTATGTTGCTCCAATAGCTCTAAAGCGTGAAGATGAAAGAACAACCAATCATATTAATACAATTGGCGAAAGTTGGTGTAGAGACAGTACATATGCTTTTCAAAGAATGTTATTAGAAAGAAGAGATGAAATTATACCACTCCTTGAATCATACGCTAAAGACAAAGGACAAATCTATTCAATTGGTTATACTACAGCTTTAGAGTACGCGGCCTACGAATACACTTTTTCTTTTTGGCAGTGGTATGGAAAATGTGATGACATTCCTGGTGTAAATTCTAATGCTCAAGATATATTTGACCATGTAAACAATACTGTTGGTTGGTCTTTCTACAGCGACAAAACAATTGACCGTTTATATGCTTCTTATTACCAACACATGGTAGAATTAGGATACTATGGCTTTCAAAGAAAACACATTTACGATTTAATAAAAGAAGTAAAACAACCTGATAATTTATTTTTTATTTCAGATGCTAAAAATATCCCCGAATACAATGGTGATTATATGCAAACCGTATGGAACTATGCTACAAATAAAGGGAATAACTTTATTTACATTTATGGAGAATTCGATACTTGGACAGCATGTGCGATTACACCTTCACCCAAACTAAACTCCTTGAAAATGGTAAAAAAAGGTGCAACACATTCCGTAAGGATAAAAGACTTTTCTACTGATGATAAAAAAGACATTTACACAGCTCTAGAAGATTGGCTTGGAACAACCATAGAACCTTTGGATTAGGTTCTTATTTCATGATTTTTTTGTTCCAAGTAAAAAGGAGAGTTAGTTAACTCTCCTTTTTGATTCTCTATAATTAATAATTCACTAAACTAGAACACCACTTTTAGCCATGATTCCCTCTATCTCTTCAATTTCTATTGGAATATTTTGCATTAAGTTTATTGGGCTATTTTTAGTCATGAGTAAATCATTCTCCAATCTGATTCCTAAATTCTCTTCACGGATATAAATTCCTGGTTCACAAGTGACAACCATTCCTGATTCAAATACTCTTTCTCTATCCACAAGGTCATGCACATCTAATCCCATATGATGGGAGGTACCATGCATAAAGTATTTTTTGTACAATGGATTTTCAGGATCTTGTTTTGTAATATCATGTTTATCTAATAAGCCCAAACCGATCAATTCAAACTCAATCATTTTGGCTGCTTCTTTTTCATACTGGTCAAAAGTATTACCAGGCACCAATAATGAGGATGCCTCATTAAGTACTCTTAAAACAGCATTATAAACATCAGCTTGTCTTTTGGAAAACTTACCATTAACTGGTACACATCTGGTCATATCTGAAGCATAATTAGCGTACTCAGCTCCAACATCCATTAAAATTAAATCCCCATTTTTACATGGCATATTATTGGACAAATAATGTAATACACACGCATTGTGCCCACCACCAATAATTGGTTCATAAGCAAATCCTCTTGATCTATTTCTTAAGAACTCATGTGCAAACTCTGCTTCAATCTCATACTCCGTTACGCCTGGCTCAACAAATTTTAAAACACGCCTAAACCCTTTCTCTGTAATGTCACAAGCCTGTTGAATTAAATCAATCTCTATTGAATGCTTAACTTGTCTTAAGTCAGTCATTATTGGTGCTAATCTTTTATAATTATGTAAAGGATACTCTTGCCTACACCACAATCGAAATCTATCATCTCTTGTTTGTACTTGCTTTAAAGCGCGTAAGTGTTCATTCTGATTTAAATATACAATTCGAGCTTCAAACAAGACCGTCTTTAATACCTCTTCAAATTCACTAATCCAATATACCATTTCTATACCTGAAGTTTCAGATGCTTGCGCTTTTGTCAATTTATCACCTTCCCAAACAGCAATTAGATCATTCGTCTCTTTAACAAAAAGAATCTCCCTATGTTTTTCATTTGACGCATTTGGACTGATAACCAAGATTGACTCTTCTTGGTCAATTCCAGACAGATAAAGTAAATCATTATTTTGCCTAAAAGGCATTAATCCATCAGCATTGGTTGGCATTTGATCATTGGAATTAACAATAGCAACTGAATTTTTTTCTAATTGGTTTATCAACTTCTTTCGATTCTCTACATAGAGAATATTATCAATTTTTGAGTACTTCATTATTCATTTTTTAATAAGATATAAAATTACCTTTTCTCAAAAAAAAACAATTGTAAATTTTATCAGAACTACATACTATATTACCAATTGCCTAAGACTTTTTTCTTATCATTCATTCCAATTCCTAGAATAATAACTCTGAACTGAATATAATTTCTTTCAATTCATCTTTCTTGAATCAAAACGCACAAATAACATGTAACTCGTAAAATAAAGGAAAACAGACTAAACCGTTTTGAAACTAAAATGTTTTGAATGAGCAGTATGTACCCAATTATTACTTTTATTAGCGACTTTAAATCTAATACTATGTTCATATTTTTGAACAATTAGTACTTTCACTTCTTGAGGCCCCTCTTTTTCACTATTATGAATTAAGATGTCATTTTTTTTAACTTTTTCTGCCTCAGAATAATCCATAATTAAGATAATAAATGTGTTAATATTAATAATTATTGTAAAGATAAACGTTTAAAATAAAGTATGGAGTTCTTTAACAAAAAAAAGCCTTTCAAACGAAAGGCTTTTTAAGAATAATAAGTTGCCTTAAATTCTAATAAGCCATTTCAACAACTTTTGCAACTGCTTTTGGTGTCATAGTTTTATGTTCTCCTAAAGCTACCCAACCTCTTTCTTCAAATCTTTGAGCAATTAAACTCGCTGTAGATTTATAGTCATCAATATATTCTGATAGTTTAGTTTTGATACCTAAAGAATGAAAAAACTCAGTTGTTTTCACAACACCAATTCGCGCTTTTTCTTCTAATGTTCCTTCTGTTACATTCCAAACACGTTCAGCATACTGCGCTAATTTTTCTTTCTTAGTCTCAAAGTTGTATGTATAATGACCTTCTGTTAGAATAGCTAATGTTCTTGCATGATCAATTCCATACAATGCAGTTAATTCGTGACCAATAGCATGAATGGTCCAATCTGTGGGTACACCTTTTTGAATTAGCCCGTTTAAAGCCATTGTACAATTCCACATATAATTAGCCGCTGCCTTGTAATCAGTTGTGTCTTTTAAGATAGCTGGAGCTACTTCTATAATAGATTGTAAAATACTTTCAGCAAATCTATCTTGCAACAGCGCACCAATAGGAAACGTCATATACTGTTCTAATACATGAGTAAACGAATCCGCTAATCCATTTGCTATTTGTCGTTGTGGAATTGAGGCTACTACAGTAGGATCTAATAATGAAAATTGTGGAAATAAACCTGAGCCACCCATTCCTCTTTTTTCTTTAGTATCTGCTCTTGTAATTACAGCCCCCGAATTCATTTCTGAACCTGTTGCCGGTAATGTTAACACGGTACCAAAAGGCATGCCATTAAGCGTTGGTATACCTTTTTCTAATATATCCCAAGATTCATCACCTTCAAATAACGCAGCTGATGACAAAAACTTAGTGCCGTCAATTACCGAACCACCACCTACGGCCAATAGAAATGTAATTTTTTCATCTTTAATTACTTTTAATGCCTTTTTTAATACAGCATATTCAGGATTTGGAGGAATACCACCAAACTCTATTACTTCAAAATCAGTTAAGGCATTTATCACATTTTCATAAATACCATTGGTCTTAATACTTCCACCACCAAAAAGTAAAAGCACTTTTGAATTTGTAGGTACTTCAATTGATAACTTATCGTATTGCCCTTTACCAAAAATTATTTTTGTTGGATTTTTGAATTCAAAATTATTCATGAGTTTTATATTAAGTATACAAAGATACAGCTAAACTTGACTTCAAAAAAATTGATGCCGCTATATAGCGAAAATCTACTCTGAATTATGAAAGATTAACAAGAATAGTCTAGATGCAAAAAAAGCTACTCAAAATTGAGTAGCTTTTATAATATATTTTAGTTTTTGATTAACCGAAATCATCAAATCTAACATTTTCCGGTGGTACACCCCAATCATCACACATTGTAATAACCGCTTGATTCATCATTGGTGGTCCACAGAAGTAAAATTCAATATCTTCTGGTGCTTCATGCTTAGATAAATATTCATCAATTACAACTTGGTGAACAAAGCCTGTAAACCCATCACCTTCAGTGTCATTAACATCTTTTTTATTCACCCATTTATCAGCTTCAGTAGCATTAGATAATACTAAGTGAAATTTGAAATTAGGAAAATCCTTTTCTAAATCTCTAAAGTAGTGAATATAGAATAATTCAGCTCTAGAACGACCACCATACCAATAAGATACTTTACGGCCAGTTTTTAAGGTTTTGAATAATTCATATAAGTGAGAACGCATTGGTGCCATACCTGCTCCACCACCTACATATAACATCTCAGCATCTGATTCGTTGATGAAAAATTCTCCGTAAGGTCCAGAAACAACAGCTTTATCGCCTTCTTTTAAGTTAAAGATATATGATGATGCCACACCAGGATTCACATTCATCCACGTCTTTGTTTTTGGATCAAATGGTGGTGCCGCAACTCTTACGTTTAACATAATTTTGCGTCCTTCTGCAGGGTAACTAGCCATTGAGTAAGCTCTTACCACTTCCTCTGGATTTTTCATCACTAAATGACGTAATGCAAATGGCCCTTCAGCCCACTCTTTTTCAAATTTATCTGGTTCACCTGGGTGATCTAATGGGTGAGCTTTCACATCCATATCTGAAAATTTAATTTCACATTTTGGAATTTTAATTTGAATATATCCACCAGCTTTATAGTCCATATCCTCAGGGATTTCTACTATAAATTCTTTAATATATGTTGCCACATTAAAGTTTGAAGTAACCACAGCTTCCCATTCTTTAATTCCTAGAACTTCTTCTTCCACTTCGATCGCCATGTCTTCTTTCACCTTTACTTGGCATCCTAAACGAATACCATCAGCGATATCTTTACGAGAGAAGTGAGGCTTTTCTGTTGGCAAAATTTCTCCACCACCAGACTTCACATGACAAGTACATTGAATACATGTTCCACCTCCACCACAAGCAGATGGCAAAAATATTCCTGCCCCACTTAAAGTCGATAATAATGTATCTCCACCATTCACTTCAATTACTTTATCACCGTTAATAGTAATTTTAATTTTACCTGATGGTGATATTTTTGCTTTTACAAAAAGTAATATACCAACAAGTGATAAGATTACTAATGCAAAAAAGATTACTGTTATAATTATAACTTGTACCATTTCTAAATTGTTTTATATTATAAATTACA
>Ga0209292_1000200_pt1 | contig 84811 bp, 83 predicted proteins | sample GOMGulsemesocosm_2_FD_184634 | JGI IMG/M metagenome (GOLD analysis project Ga0209292, IMG submission 184634) | Methane-oxidizing microbial communities from mesocosms in the Gulf of Mexico - GOM9C Gulf of Mexico (SPAdes) (version 2) | ecosystem: Environmental > Aquatic > Marine > Cold seeps... | reverse complement strand
TGAAAATTCCATGCGTTATACGGTTTTTGAAAGCCGTATATTCTTGATTAACTGGACCATGTGGTAACACATCGAAGTATTTCAGATAGGAGATGGCCAGCAGAACCATCATACCAATCATAAAGCTACGTATTGCATAACGGCGCCACCGCTCTGATAGCATCAACGAAATGATAATAGGTACGATTAACAGCTTTTTGTATTTGCTGAAGGTGTCTATGGCGCCATCTATTTCTGCGCTACTGTAGAGCAGGCCTACGGCCAGTAGGGCAAACAAGCCCAGTACCCACAGTGCTGTTTGGCTTTGCATGATGCGTTCAAATTTAAGGCTGAAGTTGCCGCTTAACAGCCAGAAGATCAGCAATAGTCCCGACGTAATGCTCATGGCAGCCGTGCTGAGCGGAATAGCAAAGGCGGTCAGGATGACCATGATCCGGGCCGCGTAATCAAAACGATCACCCAGTGTTGTTTGATACCAGTTCATTTTATTCCTTATGATTTGGCGACTTTAGCGCTGAGTGAAATCCTTTTATAGCCTTAGGCAGGGCGGCAACTTTGTTAGCAAAACAGTACAGCTAACGGGTGCTGGATGGTTAATAATACGCGACATTTTATACATTAAGCTGCCATTAAGAAATAACTCTCGGTATGGAAATATGTGTCCTCAATTAGCGTCACTATTCTCATTTAGATGGGGCGTTCATTAACTTCGATGTGTTTATAAAGCGTGGGCTATCCAATCGTGAAGACATTACGCTTGGCGCCGGAGAGTGATTATCAAGGAGTGTTGAATCTTGGTATCGGTATTACTACGCAAATCGATGAACTGGTTGAGCAGGTGAAAAGTATTTGTGGCGCTGATGTGACTGTACATAACGAACCGGAACGAGTTGGTGATATAAAATATTCGCTGGCAGGTATGAATGCATTAAAAAGTGCGTTGGGCTTTGTTCCTCAGACATCTATTGGGGATGGCTTGCAAGGCCTTAAGGACTGGATGGTTGTCGATTAGTTATTTGGTTGGCTCAGCCACAGAAAGGTTGTCGTTTTCGTGAGCTCAGTGTTGATAAAAAGATTTGTAGCGTTGCTTTGTTGGCTAGCTGAATGAACTGGATGAAGTCCAGTATGCCATTGTTAGCTTCAATCTGGGAGTTGAAGGGGCCAATGACGGTGCCTTCTGGGGTTGAAAAATACCAAACGTTTTCCATGTAGACGATTCTGGGCGAGCGGGGAGGCTGGTCACCTTTTTCATTCATGCGGGTGGCGTACATACGGCTTATACCAACCTAGGTTGAATATTTTATCGAGTGTTAACAGAAGCCTGTTCAGTTTGTGTTCAGACTCAGAACGTTATGCTGGCCCTACATTGTCAACGGAGGGTCGTATGATGAAAATACGTCAAAAACTAGCAGGTTTAGTGGCAGGCATTGGGTTATGTGTTGCCGCTGGCACGGTACAAGCGGGAGATGTGGGTTTTAGCATCTACTACAGCGATTATGACCACGGCTATAACCAGTTTTATTACAGCCACGGCTATCCGGGAAAACATGCGCTGCGATATAGACGACATCAGGGTTATTATGACCACTATTACCCTGGCCAGAAGCACCGCAAACATTATAAAAAACATAAGCGTCATCAAGGACTGCATCATGGTTCCTACTATCGGGATGAACACCGTTCTCACGGTATGGGGCATGACCGTCACGAGCAGGGTCATGACCGCCACGATCGTCATGAGGAGGGACGTGAACACAGATAATAGCGTGGAGCAGGTGGTGAAAATGCGGTTGGCGCGCTATGGTGCGGCCTGGAAATTATGACAACTGAGGTAAATAAATGACAATCCAGCAAACCATTGAGCAAAAGTTGCAACAGGCCTTTAGTCTGCAACACCTTGAAGTGGTTAATGAGAGTAGTAATCACAATGTGCCCGCTAACTCATCGACTCACTTCAAGGTGACCATGGTGTCCCCTGATTTTGATGGCAAGGGCATGGTGGCGCGTCACCAGTCGGCTTATAAGGTATTGACTGAGGAGTTGCAGGGTGAGGTACATGCGCTGGCTTTGCATATGTATACTGAGACAGAATGGCAGAAAAAAAATGGAGCCGCGCCATTGTCACCACCTTGCATGGGTGGCTCCAAGCAAGATGTTGGCTAAGTGATTGTTCATGCAATACCAATGAGTGTTTAATCGTTACGGTTTGATTGTTTAGGTTTATATGCGAGGAGGCGCTGTTAAGGCGCCTTTTTTATGTCGTTTTTTCTCTTTGTATCCTCAATAAGTCTCTGACTTAATTTATTTTTTTGCGCTTCTCGTATAAACTTGCGCCCTTAAATTATGCGCTCTAAAGCCGCTAGAATTAAGACAACGCGAGTTACGTTATGACTGAATGTGTGATTACTGCACTGTATAAATTTGTCACCCTTGATGACTATGAAGAACTCAAAGATCCACTGCAGGATTTTTGTCGTAGCCATGAAATAAAGGGCACTTTACTGTTAGCTCAGGAAGGCATTAACGGCACGGTTGCGGGGGCAGGTTCAGCGATCGATGCACTGTTGGCATATTTTAAAAACGATGCGCGGCTGGCTGATGTCGAATACAAACAATCCTTTGCCGAAGAAAACCCGTTTTATCGCATGAAGGTAAAGCTCAAACGTGAAATTGTTACATTGGGCGTTGAGGGCATTGATCCGAATAAAGAAGTGGGACAGTACGTTAAGCCTGAAGATTGGAATGCGCTGATCAGCGATCCCGATGTTATTCTGGTTGATACCCGTAATGACTACGAAGTGGATATTGGTACTTTTAAAGGTGCGATTGATCCAAAAACAACAAATTTTAGAGAGTTTCCAGAGTACGTACACGATAATCTGGACCCGAAGAAACACAAAAAAGTAGCGATGTTTTGCACCGGCGGTATCCGTTGTGAAAAAGCCTCGGCCTATATGCTCAATGAAGGCTTTGAAGAGGTCTATCACCTGCAAGGTGGCATCCTTAAATATCTTGAGGAAGTGCCTGAAGAAGAAAGCATGTGGCAAGGCGAATGCTTTGTATTTGATAACCGTGTATCAGTCGATCATAAGCTGGAGCAGGGTCATTACGATATGTGTCATGCCTGTCGCCATCCGATTTCTGAGCAGGATAAAGAATCGCCCGACTATGAAGCAGGCGTCTCTTGCCACCATTGTATTGGCGAAAAGACGGAAGCTGATCGTGAGCGTTTTGCCCAGCGTCAGCAACAAATTCAATTGGCCAGTGAACAGGGTCGCCATCATATTGGTCTAACTCCTGAGGAAGTTGCTGAGGCGCGATTGCAAAAGAGCGCTAAACAGGCTGAGCTGAGAGAACGCTCCTGTGCCGGGCAGAAGAAATAGCCTGGGAAACAGTTCAAAAGACTTCGCGGAAAAGCCTGATAGAAACGTGCAGGCTGGTTTTATATTACAGAATGGATGGTTATGCCTCCTGAAGAGGAACACACCGCCAACCACGGCGGTTTTAGCTGGTCTTATATTCGTACGGTTGCTCTCGGGCATCGCCGCGAGTTATTGATAGCCAATATTGTTGCTCTGCTGGCAACGCTTGCCAGTGTGCCTATCCCCATGTTGATGCCGTTGCTGGTGGATGAGGTGTTGCTCGATAAGCCGGGCTTTCTAATCGCTACTACGCATCTTGTTGCGCCCCAAGCCTGGGCCAGCCCCTTTCTTTATATTATCGCGGTATTAATTGTCAGCGTCGTGCTGCGTTCAATCGCACTGCTGTGTAATGTCTGGCAAAGCTGGCAGTTTGCCGGTATCGCCAAAGATATTATTTACCGTATGCGATGCCAGTTGTTGCTGCGCTTGCCACGTATTTCCATGGCTGAATATGAAACCCTGGGCAGCGGGGCAGTGGCAACCCACTTTGTTACGGATATGGATGCGGTTGATAATTTTATCAGCAAAACGCTGAGCAAATTCCTGGTGGCGGTGCTGAGTATTATTGGTGTTGCTACGGTGCTGCTGTGGTTGCATTGGCAGCTGGCGCTTTTTATCCTGCTTTTTAATCCGCTGGTGGTCTATTTCACGACTGTGTTTGGCAAAAAGGTCAAACAACTCAAGGCCAATGAAAATACCGCCTACAGCGTGTTTCAGGAAGCACTGGCCGAGGCGCTGGATGCCATTCAGCAGATCCGTGCCAGTAACCGTGAAAAGCACTATGTAAAAGGCTTGATTGAACAGGCCAAAGCGGTACGCAAACGCTCGGTGTCCTTTGAATGGAAAAACGATGCTGCCAGCCGCCTCAGTTTTCTGGTATTTCATCTGGGCATGGATGTTTTCCGCGCGGTTGCTTTATGTATGGTGATCTTGTCAGATCTCAGCATTGGCGAGATGTTCGCGGTGTTTGGTTATCTCTGGTTCATGATGGGCCCGGTGCAGGATGTGTTGAATATTCAGTATGCCTGGTACAGCGCTAACGGCGCGCTGGAACGCATTAATCAGATGTTCACCTTGCAGGACGAACCGCAATATCCACACCAACAAAACCCCTTTGCAGATAAACACAGTGTGGGTATCGAAATCCACGATGCCTGTTTTGCCTATGATCCTGAAACACCGGTGTTACGTGGCGTAAGCCTTAATATTGCCGCCGGTGACAAGGTGGCTTTAGTGGGGGCGAGCGGGGGTGGCAAGTCCACCCTGGTGCAGGTCTTGCTGGGGCTTTATCCGATGAGTTCCGGGCAGGTATTGTTTGATCATGTGCCGGTCACCGAAATTGGCCTTGATGTGGTGCGTGAAAACGTCGTCACCGTGCTTCAGCATCCGGTATTGTTTAACGACACCGTGCGTGCCAATTTGGATATGGGGCGCGACATGCCTGATGACGATCTTTGGCAGGCGCTGGCAATTGCGCAGCTAAAAGATGTTGTTGCCAATATGGATAATGGCCTGGATACCGTGGTGGGGCGTCAGGGCGTGCGGCTTTCCGGTGGTCAGCGCCAACGGTTGGCCATTGCCCGTATGATCCTGTCCAATCCAAAAGTCGTGGTGCTGGATGAAGCGACGTCCGCGCTGGATTCACAAACCGAATTTGCCCTACACGAGGCGATGACGGATTTCCTTAAACAACGCACCACCCTCATCATTGCTCACCGCTTGAGTGCCGTTAAACAGGCTGATCATGTTTATGTGTTTGAGGATGGGCTGATCAGCGAGCAGGGCCGCCACGAAGAGCTGTTGGCTCAGGACGGACTCTACGCCAAACTCTACGGTGAATATCAATAATTGGTCTTTTGTCTGATTCGGTTACACTTGTTTCAAAGTGACTAAAAATTGCAGCTATTCAGTCGCATCGAAGGTCAAATACAGGGTAGGCTTATTAATAGGGCGCCGTAGCACCATGACCAGTGACGATAAATCTGTATCCAAACACTCCAAGACCAATGAAATTGCTGATTTTATTGGCAAGGCCAATGAGCTTGCGGCTTCAACAGCTACAGGCAACAGCGGCAGGTTAATGTTTGCTTTGGACGCCACCGCCAGTCGCCAACCAACCTGGGATTCGGCCTGCAATTTACAGGGCCAAATGTTTGAGGCAGCGCAGAGCGTTGGTAATCTACAGGTACAGCTGTGTTTTTATCGAGGCTATCAGGAGTCGCGTTTCAGTCAATGGTTTCACAGGGCCGCGCAGTTGCACCGTGCAATGCAGTCGGTACGTTGTGCCGGTGGCTTAACACAGATTAAGCGGGTGTTACGTCATGCTCTTGATGAACATTTGAAACATCCCGTCAACGCATTGGTATTTGTGGGTGACTGCGTTGAAGAAAACCCTGATGTTTTGTGTGATTTGGCTGGCCAGTTAGGTATTCATCGTGTGCCGGTATTTGTGTTTCAGGAGGGTTCTGATCCCGATGCAGAGCCTACCTTTAGAGAAATGGCGCGTTTATCGGGCGGCGCTTGGTGTCGGTTTGATCACAGCAGCGCTCAGCAATTACATGACCTATTAACCGCAGTAGCGGTATTTGCTGCGGGAGGTAAAAAAGCATTACAGGATTTTACCCAGGCGCGTCCAGCTTTGGCGCCCATGCTTAAACAATTGACCGCTCAATGATGTTTGGCAAGCGGATCTGAAGGGGAGTTCAGCGTTGCGTATTCTGATTATCATTATTGCCTGTGTGATCTTGTATTTCATTTTACGGCATCTATTTCGCCAAAATCCGCAAACCTTTACGCGTTATTTTTTCTTCGCCCTGATCGGTATTTTTATCCTGCTTTTGTTTGTTTTGGCGATTACTGGTCGATTGCACTGGTTATTCGCATTGCTGGCAGGCTTGCTGCCGTGGCTGCGAAGATTATCCCCTTTACTACGGCTGACACCACTGTTACGCATGTTTGGCGGCATGACACGTATGGACGCAGGCCCCAGCGCGGGGCGGACCTCCAATGTACATAGCCAGTTCTTCAGCATGCAGCTTAATCACGATAGCGGTGAGATTAGTGGCGAAGTGGTGCAAGGTGAATTCATTGGCCACTTTTTACGCCAGTTGAGCAATTATCAACTGAAGAGATTGCTACAAGAATGTCGGACTGATAAAGACTCCTACGCGCTGTTGTGCAGTTATCTGAATTATCGTCTGGGCAGTGATTGGCAAAGTCAGTTTGGTATGGATGACCCTGCGGACGGAGGCGAGCAAGCCGAGGATAACTCGGCCGGTGAACAGGCCATGAATTATCAAGAGGCGCTGGATATTCTGGGTTTGCATGGTCCGATCAATAAGGAGGATATTGTTAAGGCTCACCGCAGTATGATGCAGAAATTTCACCCTGATCGTGGCGGCAGTAATTACCTGGCAGCCAAAATTAATGAAGCGAAAGTTTATCTGCTTCATTTCCTTGAAAATTAAGGCCGAAAACTGCATTAATGGGCTGGTAGTTTGCCCAATAACTTCTAAAGTTAAGCTCATGTGGATGTGTATTTAGACTCGTATGAGACAGCGCAAAAAAGATCTGGCGATACTGACGGCTGTAGTGATTCTTTTGTTGATCACGGCTGTGCTGTGGCCGAAGGGTACAACCCATACCTTGCCAGTTCGCTCGCTGGCTGAAATTCAACGCAGTGGCGAGCTGATTGTCTTAACTCAGAATAATCCCACAGTTTATTACGTTGACCGCCATGAAAATGAATCGGGGCCTGAATACGAGCTGATTACAGATTTTGCCAAGAGTCTGGGCGTTAAGCCCATTTTTATTCTCAAGAACAGCGTCGTTGATTTGATGGATGCCGTTAGCCGTGGTGAGGGTGATTTGGCCACCGCTGGGCTATCAATCACTGAAGAACGTAAACGCTCAGTGGTTTTTGGTCCCGCGTATCAAAAGGTCAGTCAACAGGTGGTTTGTCGCCGTGGCGGTGAGCGGCCTCGTAAGATCGCCGATCTGGTGAAGTCAGATTTGGTGATTATTGCCGGCAGCAGCTACGAAGAACGTCTCAAGGAATTACAGGGAAAATATCCTGATCTGGTATGGCATGGCACCAGTGGTCTTGAAGCGGAGCAAATTCTGGAGCGCGTCTGGAGTCGTAAAATTGGCTGCACGGTGATGGATTCCACCATCGTTGCAATTAACCAGCGTTATTATCCTGAACTGCGGGTGCGATTTGCGCTGGGTAAGCAAGACGAACTTGCCTGGGCTTTGCCCAAGGGTGCTCGCGAGCTACGCAAACAGGCCTTCAGTTGGTTTAAGGAGTATGAAAAAAGCGGCAAATTGGCGAAGTTGCAGGAATTTTATTTTGGCCATGTAAAACTATTCGATTATGTTGATACGCAGGCCTTCAGACGGCGTATTGAGGAACGTTATCCGGAGTTCCAGTCGCTGTTCGAACAGGCTGCATTGGATAATGAGTTGTCTGCCACCCTGTTATCGGCGCAGGCGTATCAGGAATCCCATTGGGATCCGAAAGCCAAAAGCCCAACGGGGGTGCGCGGCATGATGATGCTGACGTGGCCAACGGCTAAATCTCTGGGTGTGAAAAATCGTCTTAATGCCGAGCAAAGCATTTCTGCCGGTGCCAAGTACTTTGCAAAACTACGGAATAACCTGAAGGATGAATTACTGGAGCCGGATTTAACCTGGATGTCGCTGGCGGCCTATAACGTCGGATTGGGACATTTACGGGATGCGCAGACTCTGGCGAGACGCCAACAAAAGGATCCCAAGAGCTGGCATGATGTAAAAATAATGTTGCCGTTGTTAAGTAAACGTGAATATTATTCGACGGTTAAATACGGTTACGCACGGGGCTCAGAGCCGGTGCAGTATGTACAGCAGATACGCCAGTACGAGCAAATTTTACAGCAGACTCTCAACCCTCAAGGCGCACAGGTTTTTATTCGACCTCGGCAATGATTTACTGGACCTGGGTACGGTGCAGCTTAAACAGCGTTAAGGTGTAGCTCAGTGTATAAATTGTGCTAATGGTAGCGCCGGGAAGAATAGTCAGGAAAATCTCGGGAGTGCCTGCCAGGGCGTTGATACTCCAGGAAGTGCTGTAGATGAGTAGGCAGGTAATGAAAAAAGTCAGGCTGAATTTCACTTTCGGCTGATCGCTCAACTGAAACAACCATTCCATGATAAAACTCATTATTAACGTCAGTGTGAAACTGTAGCTGCCCTGTGTGGCACCTGCTTTAAGCGCGGCTGCCAGGCCGTGATCGAAATTTATATAAAAAGCCCAGCCGCCATAAATAACAAAGCCTGCTGTTCCAGCCAGCAGGCCTCGTAACGTTTTTGACCGACGTAAAGTTTCGAGCATTAGGGGGGTTATTTTTCCAGCAGTTGCGGCCAGTAGCGGTCAGCATCAATTATGTATTGATCACGATCTGCGCGCCATTTTTTGTTGATGCTGCGGTTGTAGTTGAGATACAGCTTGCCATCGTGAAGGGTGAATAGCTCGGGTTTGATGCCAGCCGTGGTGTTTTGTGAAACAGCGTAGGCGCAGTAGCCGCCGTATTGGGGTGCATATTTTTCAGGGGCTGCTTTGAACAGCGCCATATTTTCAGCACTGTTGAAGCGCCAGTTAGCCCCCATCCATTGCAGCTGATATTTTTTGTTACCTTCTACCGGCTGGTTTTGCGTAAAGTAGGCAACCGGATCGTAACCTTCAATCGCTAGGTCACCAAAGAAGCTGGTGTTGATATTATCGAGGGCAAAGGCCTGCGGGGTTAAGAGCAGGCTTATTGCAAAAAACAGGGCTTTAATCGAGGGCGTTAGTTTGATTGGCGGGTAGCTTGTCATCATCGTTCAGTCGCTGTGAAGTCGAGGGTTTGATCCGTTCGTGCAGTGCGCCATCAACAGCTTGCCAGCAGTGCTCGGCGCAGGCTTTGCGACAATCAAAATCTGAAACTTTGACTGGTTCATGAAAAATTAGTTCGACGCCGGCTTTGCGCATGCCCAATGCTTGCAGAAAGTGTGACAGGAAAGGCGTGGTGCCGTACCAGGCATAATATTCGCGAATCGGTTGGGACATTGTTTTGTTGTGGTGTTTTGTGTAGGCCAATGTCATGGGTTGGATCAGAATATCCACCGCGTCACTTTCAGCGGCGTGGAATAAGCTGCTTTTGAAGGGTTCAACATGGGCGCCGTCGGTGCTGGTACCCTCGGGGAATAGAATCAGGTTGCCGCCACCAACAAGCTGTTTTTGAAGGATTTCCACTTGCTCGCGGGCGCGGCGGCTATTGCGTTCAATAAACAGGGTGTTTTGTAGTTTCGCCAGTTTGCCGAGTAGTGGCCAGCCAGCCACTTCAGATTTAGCGACAAAGTAGCCCGGTACGACAGAACCGATCAAGAAAATATCCAGATAGGATACGTGATTAGCGATATATAGCGTAGAGCGTTGTTTGCTCATTTGTCCCGAGGTGCTGAGACGAAGACCAAAAATCGTGCACAGCCCCCAATGAAAAAACCGAGGAGTCACTTCTGTTGAAAAGACGCTGGATGAATCAAACAGGCGAATCAAGCTGATGGGCAACGTTACCAGCAGTATCCACAGCAACAGCAGCGGAACTCGGCAAATAATAAGTAATATGGAATAGGGGCGTTTTTCAGTCATACGTTTTTTATAATGTCAGAAACAGCGGCTTTTAGCTGTTGGGCCGCTGTTTAGTTCGTTGTTACTCGTATTGTTACTTGGGAACCAGCGTGTGATTGTCGCGCAGCATATCAGCTGCATCGACATAAATACATACGAATACCGAGTTGAAGACCGGGTCAATGATGGCGCAATTACTGATACGCGCGCCGAGTTTTAGATAGCCGCGTAGCAGGGTAGGCACAGCGCTTTTGGCAACCTCCCAATCAACCTCGTCCTCGTCAAGCGACACCTCATCAAGGCAGGCATGGTTGTCGACTTTTGGCATGGGGCACAGGTGTGGCGGTGCCGGGTTGTGTTTGTGCAGGTAGGTTAAAATATCGGTGTGTTTGCTGATGTCCATATCATGGAAGCTGGCGCAGCCAATCATCAGCTGGTATTGGTTGTCGATGATGAATTTCATCGCAAATTTCCAGATCAGCATCAAAATGGTGCCGGAGCGTCCGCCCGGGGCGATGCAATAGCGGCTCAGTTCGAGAATCTTTTCGTAATTATTTCTCAGCTTGTCCACACTGAAGGCTTTTTCGGTATAAAACTCCTGACCCGGATTGAGCCGTTGGTTGCTGACCAGGCGTAACGTACCAACCACGGCGTCGTCACTTTTACTGTTGGTAACGATGATGTGATAGGCATTGTCATCCCATTCATCAATTTCACGGCCCTCAGCCACCATTTCCGCGGTTGGCGAACCGTGGTTTTCCTGATAGAACACCTGATAACGTAATGCCTGTGCCGCTTCGATTTCTTCGCGTGTTACGGCCAGTCTTACCTGATAAGGGCCAGCTTGGAAACTAACTGCTGGCGATGCGCAAGCCTGCTCGGCTGAATGTTGGTGTGCTGGCATAATATCCTTCTCCGGCTCGGAAAAAGTGTCTGTTCAATAAGTGGCCATGATAACGCTGTTTATGGCAGCGGCGCTATCAGGCTACATGCGTTTGTTGGGCTGACTTAATTTCAAGACGCGTTGTATGGGCTTCACCAGCGTTGCAGGGCGGGCCGTCGTAATAATCAAAACTGATCTGTGCCTGATTAACACTGATGTGGCTGAAGCTAACCGTTTGGCCATTGTCACGGTGCATGCAAACCGAAAACGCGCCACGCTCAGGCGAGTGGCTGGCATGATAGTGCTGCAGTTGTGCGTCCGTTAAATCAGAGATCTGATGAAACTGTTGCAGGCGGCTATTAATGACGGCCTCAGTTTGAAATGACGACGACGTCAGCGGCATATCAGGGTTTGTGATCAATCGTAATTCGGAACCGTCCCAGCTTAGCTGGTGAACATGACCATTCAACGCCAGTATCAGTAAATCAAAGGGGCGATAGTGGTTAAGCTCGATGGCGTTGAACAATGCAAGCAGACTATCGGCGTTGGCGGCGTGTGACAGATCCCGCACCAGCTGCCCTCGGCTGATCCAGGCTTTATTCTTCATTTGCGCCTGCGCCGCATAATTATTGAGCAGGCAAAGTGTCAGGCCGTGTTCGTTAACGCTGATCCAGGTGCCACCCGCATCGGTATCGGTGGGGGCAATCACACGAGTATTCTGATGTTGTTTAATCTCGGGAGATAACGCGGGCTGTCGACTGTTGAGTTCGTCGCGGTTGAAGAACAGCTGATAGCCCGAGGCGTTAAACTGCCAGCTTACGGTGCACATGAGCTTTGCTGATTATAAATTTGAGTGGAAGCAGCAACACCGAAGTTTTCATCGACCGGAAATTCCATCAGTTTCAGCTGCGCGCTGATAATGGCGTAATGGTGAGTCGTGTGACCCTGTAAAAAAATCAATTCCCGCGCCAGTGATGAATCGGCGGGCGTGGTACATGGTGATTGTGGCGATGATGACAGGCTGACCTTAATGCTGCTATCGGAGTGACCCACTAGCGTTTTTAACTCTTCAATCAAGTGCTGGATTTTGCCGCGGGTATAAAGGCGCTGGGTTTCTATTGCTGGATCACGTTGGCGTTGATCGTAGCTGATGTGGTTTTGTTTCAAACCACTGAAAAAGCAGAAGTAATGATCAAGAATATGGCGAAAATGTTTGCCAATAGAAGCGCTGAAATAGGGGCTGTGAAGCTGGTTGTATTGAGCATCACTGAGGTCGTTGAAGATGACCTTGCTAGATTTGAGCGTCTCAATGTTATGGTTGATGATGTCAGTAATGGACAAGGTTTACCCCGGTAGATTGTTAATTGATGGGGCTTGTTGTTTTATAAGCCCGTTCTGACTGAATGTGACAGCAGAAATCGGCTAAAATTCGCCATTAATAAGCAGCTTTTTTGGGTGTTAATCGTGCAGGCGACGATTATCGACAGTTTGGTATTTTAAGTAAATACTTGCTTTATTTACTTAAGGCCGGTCAATTTGGCGGTTAATCCTGTTGGTTATCACAGAAACGTGTAAAATACCGGCCCTTACATATTGGGTGCTGGTTTTTTTAGCCGGACTCGAGTGTTACGGCTAACAGCAATAAACTTGAATTTTGAGCACGACAGCGACCATGCAATTAAATACGACGACTGAAATTATTGAAGATATTCGCCGCGGTAAAATGGTTATCCTGATGGATGATGAGGACCGTGAAAATGAAGGTGATCTGATTATTGCCGCCGAAATGGTGCGGCCTGAGGACATTAATTTCATGGCGCGTTTTGCCTGTGGCTTGATCTGTCTAACCTTGACAGAAGAGCGCTGTAAGCAGCTGCGTTTACCTTTGATGGTGCAGGATAACAATTGCCAGCACAGCACCAACTTCACGGTTTCTATTGAAGCAGCTGAAGGTGTTACCACCGGTATTTCGGCGGCCGACCGTGCGCAAACGGTGCTCGCTGCGGTTAAACGGGACGCAACTCCTGAGAGTATTGTGCAGCCAGGACACATCTTCCCGTTAAAAGCGAAGGAAGGTGGCGTTTTGAGCCGTGCAGGTCACACCGAGGCCGGTTGTGATCTGGCACGTTTGGCTGGCTTTGAAGGTGCGGCAGTGATTGTTGAGATCATGAATCCGGATGGCTCCATGGCGCGTCGTCCAGATCTGGAAAAATTTGCTGCCGAGCATGACCTTAAAATTGGCACCATTGCTGATTTGATCCACTATCGCATTCTGCATGAAAAAACGATTTCTCGTATTGAAGAGCAGTCTCTTTCTACACGTTATGGCGAATTCAACCTGATCACCTATCAGGACAGTGTGCAGGGTGGTATTCACATGGCGCTGACCAAAGGTGATATTGATCCTGAACATGAAACGTTGGTGCGTGTGTGCCAAACAGAAGTGTTCCGTGATTTGTTGGGTGCTGAACCTGTGGGTCGTAAAAGCTGGTCTTTAGGTGACTCACTGGAGAAAATCGAAGCTGAAGGTGTCGGTGTGGTTGTTGTGCTTGCCAACGATGATCCGCACGGTGAAATGTTGACGCATGTGCGTATGCTACAGGGTGATGAAGCAGCTAGCCGTAATGTGGTTCGTAATAATCCAAGTGTTCACGATACTGTCGGCACGGGTTCGCAAATCCTGCGAGATCTGGGCGTGCGCAAGATGCGACTGCTGAGTCAGAACATCAAATATACAGCGATTTCCGGTTTTGATCTGGAAGTGACGGAGTTTGTTGATCCGGCTTAAGGGTAAAACCAAGATCTAAAAAAGGCCAATAACCTGCGATACGGTTATTGGCCTTTTTTGTGATTGGAACTGCTGGGTTGTTACTCGCCGCAGTAAACGCAGCCGCTGGTGCAGGTTTCCTTAATCTCAATTTTGCTCAGCAACGGCAGCTCAGGTTTAAGGCGTTGCCAGATCCAGATCGCCAGGTTTTCACTGGTCGGGTTTTCCAGCCCTTCAATGTCGTTAAGATAGTTATGATCCAGCTGCTGATACAGCGGTTTGAACGCCGCCTTAAGATCGCCAAAATCCATGATCCAGCCAGCATCCGGCAAAACGTCACCGCTGATATAGATGCGGGTTTTAAATGAATGGCCATGCAGGCGTGCGCATTTGTGACCTTCCGGAACGTTGGGAAGTTTGTGAGCGGATTCGAAGGTAAACTCTTTATAAATTTCCATGCCTGTAATGCCTTGCCAATATAAGTGATGAGTTGCTTTGATGCCCCCCAATAAACGCGGTGCATTCTACCACCGTCCTGTGAAGGGATGTAAAAAATCTGTTTAAGAAGTCGTCCAAAACTGTTAGGCGTGCCGGTTTAAATATTTAAAAGCGGGTCTATTTTGGCTGCATGGAAGTTTGTGAAAATAAAATGTAAAAACTGCACTTATATTGCAGATTATCAATTGACTTGGGCCGTGGATTATATAGAATGCCTGCACTCGATTGAGGGGCGGTTAGCTCAGTTGGTAGAGCGGCGCCCTTACAAGGCGTAGGTCACAGGTTCGACCCCTGTACCGCCCACCAATCGATAAAGTAAGGTAATTGCGGACCGGTAGTTCAGCTGGTTAGAATGCCGGCCTGTCACGCCGGAGGTCGCGAGTTCGAGTCTCGTCCGGTCCGCCACTTACCCATCATCTGGATGTAAAACAGAATTGCCCAACTGTTTGAAATGGGCGGTTAGCTCAGTTGGTAGAGCGGCGCCCTTACAAGGCGTAGGTCACAGGTTCGACCCCTGTACCGCCCACCAAAGCAGTAAAAAAGATGCAAATTCGGACCGGTAGTTCAGCTGGTTAGAATGCCGGCCTGTCACGCCGGAGGTCGCGAGTTCGAGTCTCGTCCGGTCCGCCATTTGCTCTAAATTAAACCACCCGCGAGGTGGTTTTTTTATGTCTGCGATTTGTGTTTTGAGTTTTTGAGTTTCGCAGGCTTAAGCGCGCGCAATTCGCCTTCATGATTCCCCTTCAGTAACCTTCCTGCTACCCTGCACATCTTTGCGCTAACAGCTATCGGTGCGCCAGCTTCAATGCGAAGTTTTGGCCTGCTTAAGAACATATAAAAGATTTGGTGAACATAAATGAAAATTGAAAAAAATACCGTTGCTCAGTTTATCTACCGCCTGAAGGACGAAGAGGGTAACGAGCTGGAGTCAACAGAAGCCGGTCATCCTGTGGCTTACCTGCATGGTCATGACAACATGTTGGAAGGTTTGGAGAAGGCGCTGGAAGGTAAAGCAGTGGGTGATAACTTCAGCGTCACGTTGGCGCCAGCAGACGCCTACGGTGAGCGCCAAGAGAAATCCGAGCATCGTATTCCTATTAAGCACCTGCAGGGTGCCAAAAAATGGAAGCCGGGCATGATTGCCGTGGTGACAACTGAGCAGGGGCAGAGTCAGGTTACCGTTATTAAAGCCGGTAAGTTTATGGTGACGGTTGACACCAATCATCCTTTTGCTGGTAAAACGCTGACCTTCGACATTGATGTGCTGGATATTCGTGAGGCCACCGCTGACGAAATCTCCCACGGTCATGCGCACGGCGTAGGCGGGCATCAGCACTAATTCGAATTTCTAAGGCTAAAGGTAAAATAATGAAGCTCTATTTTCTATTGGACGATGAAGAGCCAGGAGCGGTTGCGGATAAACTAGTGGCTGCCCTTGGTGATTGGCTGGCAAGTGCGCAGTTGGAACTAACTGTTGTCGATGAGCGGCCTGATGATGTGGCGCAATGGCAGGTAGGGCTGCAATTTGAATGCAAACGTAAAGCGGCCTTAAAGCAGCCGATGGAGTTCCTTTTTACGTGGGCTAAAAAAGCAGAGCGCGAGTTTGTGATCGGTAGTTATGATAAAAAATCGGGCGCTCGCGAAGATGTTTGCTACTTCGGTTATGAAGAGGGGCGACCGGATCTGAATGAAGTGGCGATGTACCTTGGCTTGAAGGGTTGAGCCTGAGTAAGCATTAGCTGTACATAAGTAATTCTTTTAAATCAATCAGATAGTATCTCTGTCTGATCCTCTTTGTGCGTCTGTAAAAACTCAGGCGCGTCTTTGCATATTGTCTATACTTAATAAACCTTTGCCGATGCATTATCGGCAGAATCGATTTTTGTTGAGTGGTTTATGATTGCCGGTACAGACAACTTTGAAGCTGAAGCGATATTTTTCCTTGATAACGGCCATATTATCAAGGAAATGCTGTACGTTGAATTTGAGGCAGTACTTGATAGTGTTGTTGGCATTCCTGAGTTTAAAGGTCAGCTTCATCAGGCCGCTTATGTCAGTATTGACAATGATCTGCGCGTGCAAACGGCGGTGCTATTTACCGTTGGCTTTGATCAGGATGGTCATGTGCCAGGCAGCTGGAATTTACCGCTACGTTATATGGCTAGTCAGGCCCATATTGGGCCGGATCTTGGTGAAGGCCGCATTAAAGTGTTAAGTGCAGATGATGATGTTGAGCCTGAATACCGGCAAGATCTGTGGCGTTGCGGTAAAGGCTTGGTTGAGGTGTTGACCTCGATACAAAAAGCCGTGCAGCGCAATAAGCTTTGGTTGTATGCGGACTCTGGGCCGTCTTCTTTTGTTAATACACTACAATCTCCGCAAGTCATGCATGCCACCCATTTTGCTGGTCAACCGATGAATATGGGGAATCAAAACTATTTGGTGACTAATCTTGAGTCTGCGTTGCGTGAACAGCATGATCGTGACAGGGCTCGTCTTGAGGCGGGTCATGCTGATAGCATACAGAAAATGGCCGTTGAAAAGGCTCAGCTGCTCGAGCAGGGCGATGCGCTGAATCGACAAGTGGGCATTGTTGAAACGCAAAGCCGCAAACAAATTGATGTCATTGTTGATAAGTACAAAGCCAAGCTTCGCTCGCAATTAGCGGAGCAGGAAGCCCATTGGCAGGAAGTGCTGGCCGAAAAAGAGCTGTCTTTGCATTACGCGCAAGAGAAGGCGCTGCAATTGTGTGGCGAATTGCAGCGTCTTGAGGATGGGCGACCGGCAGATAATGCCAAGGCTGTTCAGTCTTTTATTCAGCAGTTGATGGCGCAGGGGGTTGAGCTGATTGTCAGTGAAAGCCGTCTTGGTAGTCGCGGGCTGAAGCTGAATCAAATTTATGAGTACCTCGAAAATAAAGACGGTTTTTGGGCTGCTCAAAATGGCATACCGGAAAGCCAGTATAAAGCGTGGCGCACGCACTACACGCGGTCAGTGTGTCAAGCCGGTGCCTCAACCGGTTGTGAGTGCGGTGTCATGGTGACGCGTGTTGATCACCCGCGTAATTTCGTGATGGGTGAAAGTGATATGTGTCGCGAGCATCGCTTCAAGCAGGTTAACGAATACGATTAATCCGGTAATTGAATTGCTGGCCATTCCCCATACCCCGTGCTCATGTAGAATGCCGTCATGAGTAATCTCGATGTAAGCCCGACCACCCCTCTTCAAAGAATCGAGCATGAGCTGTTTCATGAGCACGGCGTTGAGCTGTATATCAAACGTGAAGATCTGGTTCATCCGCAAATCTCCGGCAATAAATGGTACAAACTCAAATACAATCTGCAATATGCCAAACAGCAGGGCTATACCCGCCTGGTTAGCTTTGGCGGCGCTTTTTCTAATCATCTGCACGCATTAGCCTATGCCGGGCAGCAGTTGGGTTTTGAGACCGTGGGTTTTGTGCGTGGCGAACGCATTGAGCCCCTTAATCCGACCCTTGCCGATGCCGAGCAGTGGGGTATGCGTCTCGAGTTTCTAACTCGTAGTGATTACCGTCAGCGGCGTGATGCCGAATTTGTCGCGCAGTTGGTTGAGCCTTTTCAGCCCTGTTTTATCATTCCCGAAGGCGGTGCGAATCAATGGGCGCTGGCGGGGTGCGCTGATATTGTTGAGGGTATTTCCAGTCAGTTGTCGGATTTCGACACGGTGTGTGTGCCCTGTGGCACCGGTGCGACACTGGCGGGTATTGTTGCGGCGCTTGATGGTCAAACCGAGGTGTTGGGTTTTTCGGCGCTCAAGGGCGCAACGAGTTTGGCGGGTGAAATTGCCGCCATGATTGCAGAGTTCAGTGATACGAATACAACCCAGTGGCAACTTATCGACGAATTTCACTGCGGCGGCTTCGCCAAAATAACGCCAGAGTTGGTGGCCTTTATGCAAGATTGGCAGCAACAAACGGCTGTGGCGCTTGATCCAGTTTACACCGGTAAAATGATGCTGGGCCTGTGTGAGCTGGTTAAACGAGGCTATTTTCCGGCAGGGGCAAAAGTTGTCGCGGTGCATACCGGTGGCATGCAAGGTGTGCGCGGTATGCAGGCGCAGATGCAGCGTATGAGTTTATAGCTGTCTTATGCAGAGTTTATAACGGCTGTGGCCAATCATCAGGCGTTATAAAGTAGCGGCCACTTTCTTGATAGCCACTTCCCTGATAACCACTGACGTCAGGCTGCATATTAGCCACCATGATGGGGAAGGGGTTGCTGGCAAGGCGTAATGTGATATCACTTTCAAGATCATTTAATGTCAGTGGTGTGCTTGATTCTGGCAGTGTTACCGGCGCTAACCATTGTTCTTTCTTCATGATGTGCCAGCTGTTGGCTTTATCCTGAAGCAGATTAATGTCCTGTTGTGGTAACCAATATCCAGACCCATGCTGGGGATGGTTGTGCGGTGGCGGTGGACAGGTTCCGTTCAGTGGATAGAAAAAGCAGCCCTTCAAGCAAATTTCACGCAGTACGTGTGTTATGCCCAGCTGTTCGAGTCGCTGTAAACCTTCGGGCGTTGATGCTAGCCGGGTTTGCTTGTTGAGCATTTTCAACAATTTTATATCCAGTCGATCTTTGCAGCCCGGTCCAATCCATTGTGACCAGATCTGTGCGGACTTGTTTGGCGTGTGTGGGGCCTTAAACTCAGGGTCACCCAGGTAGAACTTAACCGCTGTTTCAAGATGAACGTGTTGCTGGCGAAGTTTGCAGAAATACACAAAGTCCATTTCACCGAGAGTTCGGCTGTTGTTTGTGATCGGCAGGTTTTGGCAAATTAGCTGGAAGCCCGGATAGTGCTCAAACACATATTGCCAGAGCGCCTCGTAATAGATGCCCAGACGACTGGGTTGCCGTTCTTTTATCAGTTTGGTTAGCGCTGTCGAGTGGTCTTGATTATGTAGCCATTGGGTCAGTGATTCCAGTGCGGGTGAATCAGCAAAGGAGTGTAAATCAGCAGCCTCCGGCAGGTTGCCCAGCTGCATCATATCGGCGCTGGTAACGGCCCATAATAAATCGGCCTGCAACTGTTGTTCCTGAGTATCAAAATGCACCTTAAAGGGCCCTGTTAGAGGTTGGATAACTGCTACACATATCTATACTATAAGACCTCTTAGCATAATCGAAACTCTCACTGAACGGATACAGAATCCCGCATATGCATGACTTTAAGCGCGTTGGCGTCGTAGGGCGGCTGGAAGGCAACTCCCAAAGTATTGATACTCTCAAACATTTGATCCAATACCTGCACGGCAAAGGGCTTGAGATTGTGTTGGAAGAACACGTTTCATACGTGCTGCCCGGACATGGTTTAAGTGTTTATAGTCATGAAGCATTGGGGCAGCAGTGTGATCTGGCGATTGTTGTGGGTGGCGATGGCAGTATGTTGACGGCTGCTCGTGCGCTGGCCAAATATCACGTGCCAGTGGTGGGTATTAACCGTGGCGGACTGGGTTTTTTGACGGATATTTCTCCCGATGAGCTGGAGCAGCGTCTGGACGATGTGTTTACCGGTAACTATGAAATCGAAGCGCGTTTTATGCTGGAAGCTAACATCATGCGCGACGGGGTTTGTCTTAATTTAGGCCAGGCACTCAATGACGTGGTGTTAAGTGCCGGTTCCTCGGGCCGGATGATCGAGTTTGAGCTGTATATTGATGATCATTTTGTCTACAGCCAGCGTTCCAATGGTTTGATTATTTCTACGCCAACCGGCTCAACGGCCTATTCATTGTCGGGCGGTGGCCCCATTATGCATCCGTCATTGGATGCCGTGGTACTGGTGCCGATTTTCCCCCATACCCTGACCGGTCGACCGATTGTGATCGACGGTAACAGCAAAATTAAAATCGTACCCGGTAATCTGCACGATACCCACGCCATGGTCAGTTGTGACGGCCACCTTAACTTCACCATTGAGGGGGATGAGGTGGTTCATATCTGCAAAATGGCCGATCAACTTAAGTTGATTCACCCGCTGCCTAACAATTTTTACGAAACCTGTCGACGCAAGCTCGGTTGGGGTAGTCGTTTAGCGGGCTGATGCTCGCCAGCTAATGTTATGAGCGGATTTGACGTTATAGGTGATGTGCACGGCTGTTGTGATTCTTTAATCGCGCTGCTGGAGAAACTTGGCTATGAAAAGCGTGCAGGTGTGTACCAGCATCAGGTGCGTAAAGCGATTTTCCTGGGTGACCTGGTGGATCGTGGCCCCAAGATCCGTGAAACCCTGCACCTGGTGCGCGGCATGGTTGAGCATGGCAGTGCGCAAATGGTACTGGGCAACCATGAAATCGCTGCTATACGCTACCTGACACCTGCTCGGCCGGGTTCTGATCGCCAGTTCCTGCGTGAGCACACCGACCGCACTAGCTTCATGATCAGTGAAACATTACGCCAGTTTGAGCATCATCAAGATGAGCTGGATGAGTTTGTGCTGTGGTTTTACCAGCTGCCGTTGTTTATCGAAACCGAGTTCTTCCGCGTTGCGCACGCCTGCTGGGATCATGGTCACATCAAAGCCTTTATTGCCCGTTACCACAAGTCGCAGATTGATGAGGAAATGATGCATGAACCGCTCAGCAGTTTGGCGCGGCAAACCATTGAGCTGCTGACCCGTGGTGCCAATATGTCATTGCCAGGCGGCGAGAAAATGACCAGTGGCGACGGTTTTACACGGCGGTCTTTCCGGACCAAATTCTGGCATGAGAATCCGGAGGTGTACGGTGATCTGGTTTTTCAGCCGGACCCGTTGCCGGAACATATTCATCACCACCCCTTAACCGATGACGAGCGCGAACAGTCGATTCGTTATGCGGCGGACGAGCGCCCTCTTTTTGTCGGGCATTATTGGTGCCGTGGCAAACCAAAGCCCATTAACGATAATATTGCCTGTGTTGATTACAGCGCGATTAACGGCGGTCAGCTGGTAGCCTATCGCATGGACGAGCAGCGGTTGTTGGACGAGGCGAATTTTGTGTGGGTTGATGCCTGCGATAATTTGCCTGAGAGTCCCTGTTCGTTGAGCAAGTCATTGAGAAAGACATGATTCAAGCCTTAAGTGTGCCCTCAGAGCAGAACCTACAGCAGCTCAGCCAATACCTGTGGTCGATCAATATTGCCCATCGCATCAGCGAACAGGCTCATCAGCAGATTGTTTGGGTGGGTAGTGATGCCGAAGTAGAGCAGGTTCAGGCGGCGTATCAATTGTTTGCGCAGGGCCAGCTTCCTCAGTCATCGCTACAGCGCCCTGTGTCTCTGAGTGAGGTGAGCGGTTTAGAGTTGGCCTGGTCGCGCTTGCGTGCGGTGCCTTTCGTGAGCCTGCTTATTTTGATCAGCATGCTGGTAACGGGCTCTCTTAATACCCAGTTAGGGGATGATGTGTTCGGCCTGCTACGTATGGGAACGCTGGCCTTTATGCTGGAGAGCGGACAGTGGTGGCGCTCAATTACGCCGATTTTCCTGCATTTTGGTGTCATGCATCTGGCGTTTAATATGGTGCTACTGTGGGTGTTTGGCCGTCAGTTGGAGTTGCGCGAAGGGCGTTTTACCCTGCTGATTTTGCTGCTGCTTTTTGCCGTGGTGCCTAATGTTGCACAGTATTTGGCTGCCGGTATTCGTTTTGGTGGCATGTCCGGATTGGTGTATGCAGTGTTGGGCTATTGTTGGTTATTGAACCGTTTAAGCCCGCAACCGGTGTTTGCTTTTCCGCCCGCCTTGATGGGCCTGATGGTGGTTTGGCTGTTGATTGGATTTTCTGATCTGCTGACTATGTTTGGTTTCCCTGCCATGGCCAATGTCGCACATCTGGGCGGCTTGCTAATTGGTTTGGCCGCTGCCGGAGTTATGTCGCTGATTAGGCGAAAATAGAAAGTTTAAGAGTTAATTTGGAGTTGTAGAAAGCATGAGTGAATCTTTTACTAAACAAGCGCAGTCCCTCGACGAACAGGCGTATCTGGCGCTTAAAGGCGCACTGGAACTGGGCAAATGGCCTAATGGCGAGCGTCTGTCAGCTGAGCAGAAGGAACTCTGCATGGAAACTATTATCAGCTACGAAGCGCGTCACCTGCCTGAAGACCAGCGTACCGGTTATATTCCGCCGGGCTGTAAAAGCCAGCAGGCCGATGTTATTGATACCGTGCAGAAGGATTAGACGTGCAACTGATAGCTTCAGGCGCGCTGTCGATGATGGCGGCCGATCATAACAGTCCTATTTCCTACCGCCTGCCAGTGGATGACACCCTGGTTGATGTTAACGCATTGATAGGTAAGCGCATCAAGCTCAGTTATCTGGGCGCGATCAACTGTATTAACTGTGGCCGTAAAACCAATAAAAGCTTCAGCCAGGGCTATTGTTATCCCTGTATGAAAAAGCTGGCACGCTGCGATACCTGCATTGTTAGCCCGGAAAAATGCCATTACCACGAAGGCACCTGTCGTGAGCCGGAGTGGGGCGAGCAAAACTGTATGCGCCTGCACTATGTGTATCTGGCTAATTCCAGCGGCGTTAAGGTGGGCATAACCCGTGGCGAGAACATTCCCAAGCGCTGGATTGATCAGGGCGCCGTGCAGGCGTTGCCGATTATCAGCGTCGCGACCCGTTATCAATCGGGCTTAGTGGAAACCCTGCTTAAGCAGCATGTGGCTGATAAAACCAACTGGCGCACCATGCTCAAGGGCGGTAATGCCTTGCTGGATTTGCAGGCCAAACGCGATGAGCTGTTAGCAGAATGCCGTGAGGAATTAGAAGCCTTGCAGGAACGCTTTGGGCTGCAAGCTATTCAATATTGCGAAGATGCACAAAGTCTTGAGTTTGATTATCCGGTGCTGGAATATCCCGTTAAAGTAACGTCTCATAATCTGGATAAAAATCCGGACTTTGAAGGTCAATTAATGGGCATCAAAGGACAGTACCTGATACTGGATAGCGGGGTGATTAATATCCGCAAATATACCGGTTATCAGGTTGAGCTCTATGGTGAAGAGGATGGCGAATAGAGTTCGTCTATTTAATATTTGGCTTTAACTATTGTTTTTAACTAATTGAATTAAAGAATTTATTATGAGAGAAGGTGTGCGCGAAATCCGTTTGGATGAATATCAGGTTCCACAGTATTTAATCGACTCAACACGGCTGCATTTTGAGCTGGGAGAGAACGCTACGTTGGTGAAATCCAACCTGCAAATGCGTCTGAATCCTGACTATCCGGAACAGAGCGGTGTGCCGTTAACGTTACACGGTGTTGACCTGAATTTAAGGCGTATTGCCATTGATGGCCATACGCTCGCCGAGGCTGATTATGTGGTTGAAGACGAAACGCTGACCATCGCCAAGGTGCCCAAGTGTTTTGAGCTTGAATGTGTAACGCTGATCAAGCCGCATGAGAATACCTCGCTGGAAGGTTTGTACAAATCCAGCGGCATGTTCTGTACCCAATGTGAGGCCGAAGGCTTCCGCAAAATCACCTACTATCTTGATCGCCCTGACGTGATGTCGATCTTCACCACCACGCTGGTGGCCGATAAAAGCAAGTATCCGGTACTGTTGGCTAACGGTAACGACATCGAACAGGGTGAGCTGCCCGATGGTCGTCACTGGGTAACCTGGCACGACCCGTTCAAAAAACCGGCCTATTTGTTCGCTATGGTGGCCGGTGATCTGGTGCATATCGAAGACAGCTTCACGACTTTCACGGATCGTGAAATCCAGTTGCAGATTTTTGTCGAGCCGGAAAACATCGACAAATGCGAGCACGCCATGTTGTCGCTGCAAAATGCCATGCGCTGGGATGAGCAGGTTTACGGCCGCGAATACGATCTCGATAAATTCATGATCGTGGCGGTGAATGATTTCAACATGGGCGCGATGGAAAACAAGGGCCTGAATATCTTTAATTCCTCCTGCGTGTTGGCGAAGCCGGAAACCGCCACCGACGGTGCCTACGAACGAATCGAAGGTGTGGTGGCGCACGAGTATTTCCACAACTGGTCCGGCAACCGCGTCACCTGTCGTGACTGGTTTCAGCTCAGCCTCAAGGAAGGTTTTACGGTCTTCCGTGATCAGGAGTTTTCGGCCGACATGGGCTCGCGCACGGTTAAACGTATCGACGACGTAAACCTGCTGCGCACGCTGCAATTTGCTGAAGATGCCGGACCCATGGCGCATCCGGTACGCCCGGAAGCCTACATGGAAATCTCCAATTTCTACACCGTGACTATCTACGAGAAGGGCTCCGAAGTGGTGCGTATGATTCATACGCTGCTCGGCGAAGCGCGTTTCCGTCAGGGTTCGGATTTGTATTTCGAACGCCATGACGGTCAAGCCGTGACCACCGAAGACTTCGTGCAGGCCATGCAGGATGCCAGCGGTGTTGATTTGAGCCAGTTTAAACGCTGGTATGGTCAGGCCGGTACGCCTGAGCTGATAGTGAGCGATGCATTTGATGCCGCCGAGCAGGTGTATCGTCTCACCGTTAAGCAATCGACACCCGATACACCGGGGCAAACCGATAAGCTGCCGCTGCATATTCCCTTCTCGATGGGGCTGCTGAACTCAGCCGGAGAAGAGATTCATGCGCAGGTGCTGGATGTGCGCGAAGCCGAGCAGACCTTTACCTTTGACGACATCGCTGAAAAGCCAGTGCCTTCACTGTTGCGTGGCTTCTCAGCGCCGGTCAAACTGCACTATGACTACAGCCGTGAAGAGCTGGTGTTTTTGATGAAACACGATACCGATGGCTTTAACCGTTGGGATGCCGGTCAGAAATTAGCCATTGATATCATCCAAAATAATATTCGCGCCCACCAAGCCGGTGAAGAGCTGCAGATTGATGAGCGTTTAATCGAAGCCCTGCGCGCGCTGTTGACCGATAGTCAGCTCGATAGGGCAATGATGGCTCGCATGCTGATGATGCCGTCTGAGGCGTATCTGGGCGAGTTAGCCGAGCCGGTTGATATTGATGCCATTCATGCTGCCCGTCAGCATGTTCGCCTAAGCCTCGCTAAAGCCTTGCGTGCGGAGTTGTTCGACTGTTACCAGAACAACCTAAGTAATGAAGATTACCGTCCCGATGCCGATGAAATCGCCCGTCGCAGCCTGAAAAACGTCTGCTTGGGTTATTTGATGTTATTGGGTGAGTCGGGGGTGCTGACACTGTGCGCGACCCAGTTTAGCGACAGTAATAACATGACCGACAGCAGTGCGGCCCTGACGGCCTTGGTGCATTCAAACTATGACGACGCCTACAGGGAAGTTAAAAGCACCGCCTTGGAGAGTTTTTACAATGAATGGAAACACGATCCGCTGGTGGTTGATCAATGGTTTGCCGTGCAGGCCAGTAACCCCGGTGCCGATGCTTTTGATTCCGTGAAGGCGCTGATGCAACACGAAGCCTTTGATATAAACAACCCAAATAAGGTCCGTTCGTTGGTGGGCGTGTTCTGTAATCAGAACCGCGTTAACTTCCACCGCGCCGACGGTGCCGGCTATGCCTTCCTGGCGGATCGAATCATTGAGTTGGATAGAAAGAACCCACAGATCGCCGCGCGCCTGCTGACACCACTGACCCGCTGGCGCAAGCTGACGGCTGATCGTAGCGAGTTGATGCAGAAGGAATTGCAGCGAATCAAGGCGCAGCCTGAATTGTCTAAGGATGTGCTGGAGGTTGTGACGAAGAGTTTGTGAGTTGGGCCGTCATGCCGGAAGCTGCAGCGCAGCTATCCGGTATCCATAGCCAAACCGTGATCACCGCAGAAATGGATACCGGATAGCCGTTTCACGACTTCCGGTATGACGAGGGTTTTTATCGGGAATTACGGACATAAAAAAAGGGCTGACAGATAACTGTCAGCCCTTTTTTTATGTGTAGTTTATAGAAGTCTTGTTTACTCGGTGGCCGTCGCTTCCTGCTCCACCTCAGCTGGAGCTGTTTTTCTCAACACCGAATGCAGCACGGTATTGCCTTCAAAATACACGGTGAATTGCTCATAAACCCAGTTACTGATGGGCGGCTCGCCAACCGGGCCGTTTACAGCCTGTGGCGCGCCAAAAACCTGTTCAACGCTGCTTTTGTCCATGCCATTATGCGGGCGGCTGATGCTTTGCATTTCGGGGGACTGTTTGGAGACGCTGATTTCGAGTGTGTCGGCCTGAGCGGTGTTTGCCAGCGTTAGTGATGCAGCGATTGCCGAGGCGGTTAAAAGTGTGCGGATTTTCATTGTTGCTCCCTGTAAATTGTGTGCAGTCAGGTTCTAAACTTTTGTTTGGTTACTAGCTTTGATCCGTCATCTCGCGTCTTTGTTTTGCTTGAAAGAGTAGTACATGTCGCGCCAACAGCGCACGATTTGTTTCGGATACATGTTCAAAGCCGATATTGATCAGGTGGTCGCCGTTATTGTCGGAGGAATAATTCACCACGCGGCCATACAGCAGCAGGCCGATATAAGAGGGAAACAGGGTTAGCTTGATGGCTAAACACTGCCCTGGCACCACCGGTTCGTAATGATTAAATGAAATGCCACCTTCGCTGAGGGTAACGGTTTTCAGGTGTTCATTTTTTAGACTTTCATCACAGCCGACCAGCGTTTGAGCCAGTAGCTCGATCTTTTGATCCATGCCTTTTAGGTAGGCCAGCAGGTTGCGATCTTTTTCACCAATGCCTCTTAGTAGCTGGCTGTTGTCGGCATCGATGGTACGCAGTTGGTTGAGTAGTTGGAAATTAGGAGATACAGAAATTGGAAAGCTGGCGGTCTCGTCGGTGATGGTATTTTCATTCACCGGGAGAAATTCAAGGCCGACGCGGTCTTCTATACGGTAATAATTTCGGTTGTCCTGTACACTTTCGGGCATTCGTTTAAAATCTCGTTTTTAAACTGGGTTTGGTCGTGTTTTACAAGCCTTAAGTATAACAGGGAAATTCATTATTTCCGCTTTGCTGGTCTGACAGGAATCTAACCATATCACCCATGTTTAAACCGCTACCGCTTTTCATAGGTTTACGCTATACCCGCGCTAAACGCCGCAACCATTTTATCTCCTTTATTTCACTGACTTCCATGCTGGGTATGATTCTCGGCGTGGCGGTGTTGATCCTTGTGCTGTCGGTGATGAACGGTTTTGACCGCGAATTACGCGAACGTATTTTAGGCATGGTGCCGCACGCTACGGTTCAAGCCGATGGTGTGATGCAGGACTGGCGACAGGTGGCTGAACTGGCCGAAGCCGATGCTGCTGTTGTCAGTGCCGCGCCCTTTATTCAGGGGCAGGTGATGTTGACTCACGCCGGCAGTGTGCAGGGGGCGTTGATTAACGGTGTCTTGCCGGAAGCCGAAGCGAAGGTGTCGATCATCCGCGAGCACATGGTGGCCGGTAAACTGGAGAATCTGCAATCCGGTAAATTCGGCATTATTTTAGGTGAGTTGCTGGCGCGCCAGCTGCGCGCCGGAGTTGGCAGTAAAGTCACCGTGGTGATGCCCCAAGCCAGTGCTTCGCCAGCGGGTGTGCTGCCGCGCTTAAAACGTTTTACCGTGACCGGTATTTTCAAGGTGGGCGCGCAGTTGGATGGTTCTCTGGCGCTGATTCATCTCGGTGATGGTGCCAAGCTGTATCGTTTGGGCAGTGGCGTGCACGGCATTCGCTTAAAGCTGCATGATCTGTTTGAGGCCGGGCCAACGGCCTGGCGTATTGCCTCGCAGCTACCCTCGGGCTATTGGGCCAGTGACTGGACCCGTACGCAGGGCAATCTGTTTCAGGCCATCAAGCTAGAGAAAACCATGATTGGCCTGCTGCTGATGATGATTGTTGCAGTCGCCGCGTTCAATATTATTTCCACGCTGGTGATGGTGGTGACGGACAAACGTTCTGACATCGCTATCCTGCGTACCATGGGCGCGAGCCCGCGTACCATCATGCTGTCCTTTATGGTGCAGGGTGCGGTGATTGGCGTGATTGGCACCCTGATTGGGGCTGTTCTTGGCATTATTCTGGCGTTGACGGTGAGTGATGTGATTGCCTGGATTGAGCAGCTTCTGAATGTTCAGATTCTTAGCGCTGAGGTTTATTTTATCAGCTACATTCCCTCGCAGTTGCGTCTTGATGATGTGCTGATGGTTTGTGGTTCTGGTTTGCTGTTGAGTTTCCTAGCGACGTTGTATCCATCCATGCGCGCGGCCAAGGTGCAACCCGCTGAGGCGCTTCGTTATGAGTAGTGAGATGAATAACAATATCAATACGGATGTCGTGCTGGCCTGTGAGGGTTTGTATAAAAGCTACCACGAAGGGCCGCAGGATTTGTCTGTTATCAAGGGCGTTGAGCTGGCGGTAAAACGTGGCGAACGTATTGCCATTGTTGGCACTTCGGGTTCCGGTAAATCAACGCTGCTGAACCTGTTGGGCGGATTAGATGCGCCGGATCAGGGCCGAGTGCTGCTGGCTGGTCAGGACTATGCGGGTTTGTCAGAACAAAAACGTGGCGATTTGCGTAATCGTAGTCTCGGTTTTGTGTACCAGTTCCATCATTTACTGCCGGAGTTTTCGGCGCTGGAAAATATCTGCATGCCGTTGTTGATTCGAGGTACTGATGTCGCGCAGGCCAAACAAAAGGGCAGGGATTTACTAGCGCGGGTCGGCTTGGCTGAGCGTGCAGAGCATAAACCCTCCGAGCTTTCCGGGGGTGAGCGTCAGCGTGTTGCTATTGCTCGTGCGCTGGTGCCGGAGCCTGATTGTGTCTTGTTGGATGAGCCGACCGGTAATCTCGATTGCCACACGGCTGAGTCTATTCACAAACTGATGCTTGAGTTAAATGCTGAGCTTAACACCTGTTTTGTGGTGGTTACGCATGATCAGCAATTAGCTGAATCCATGGATCAGGTTTACCGTTTGCAGGATGGTGTGTTGACTAAGGATTAGCGGTGCTGATTGGCTTTTGCCTTGGTTTTCTTCTTATCCGCTTTTTTTTCTGCACGCTCTAGGCGGCGTTTTTTCCATTTGTACTTAACGGTCAATAGCCAGAACAGGTGAATGGTTAAGTAGCTAAGGAAGCCAAAAACTAGTCCCGCGACGATGGAGCCAGCAATCAGCGGCTTGCCGATATGATTGAAGTTCACCGCCAGCCATACCCATAAGTCATCGATATTAAGGGTCTGGTAAATGGATGGCTCGTTTAATAGCAGGCTGCCTAGCCAGTAGTTAAAGTAATAGATGGGCGCCATGGTGAGCGGGTTGGTGATGAACACCAGTACCACGGCCAGCGGTAAATTGCGTTTAAAGATAATAGCTAAAAACCCTGCTAATACTGTTTGCAGAGGGATTGGCAGAAAGGCGCAAAACACACCGATAAAAAAAGCACCCGCTACGGAACGGCGGGTGAGATGCCATAATTCAGCGTTATGCACGGCGCTGCCAAGCACGGATAACCAACGGTTTTCCTTGATTTTAGCGGGGTCTGGCAGCAATTTTTTAAAAATTCTTCGTGGCATGTCAGAGGGTGGTTTACAGCTGATAGTGTAGCGATTATGCCTACTTTAGAGAGGGAACTCTATGGGCTCGGTTCGTTCATGGATGATTATAGTCTGCATGGCAATTGTCGGCGTGGCTTTTCTGCCTTTCTTGCCAACATGGCCTGTTTTAATGTTGCTTTTGTTGCCGGTATTGCCGGGACTTTGCTATCGACAATTGCGATGGTTGCTGGCGATTTTTCTCCCCTTGTTATTGGGCGCTAGCTGGGCGACTGGCTACGGTTCTCTCGGCTTGAGCCAGCAATTACCCGAAACGCTGGAAGGCCTGAATGTATGGGTTGAGGGTGAGGTGATCGGCTTGCCGAGGGTGAATGGCCGGTCGCAGCGTTTTGGATTAGCGGTGCTTGATCTTGAGTTGTCGGAACAAGCTACGGCAGCACTGGCAGGCCAGTCAGTTGAATATTCTTTGCAACGTCTGCGTATTAACTGGTATCAGACCCTGCGTGAGGTAAAACCCGGTGAGCGTTGGCGATTGTTGCTTCGACTCAAGCGACCGCACGGTTTTGCCAACCCCGGTGGCTTTGATTATCAGGGTTGGCTGTTCCAGAAGGGCATTGGCGCAACGGGTTATGTGCGAAAGCATGAAAACAACCAGCGGCTTGGCGAGGCTGGGTTTCACCGCTTGCTTGATCAGTGGCGTTACCGGCTTTATCAGCAGTTATCTGATCGACTCCAGGGCGACCCCAAAAAGGGTTTATTACTGGCGTTGTTGGTTGGCGAGCGCAGCGATGTGGATGGCTCGCAATGGCAGCTGTTATCCCGCACAGGCACCAATCATCTGTTTGTAATCAGTGGTCTGCATGTGGGCTTTGTTGCCCTGTGTGCTTACCTGTTGTTTTTTAATTTGAGCCGATGGTTGTTGTTAGGGCCGCCGCGTATTGCCGCGCAACAGGTGGGGGTTTGCGGCGCGTTGATTGCCGCCTGTGGTTATGCTGCTATTGCCGGATTTTCACTGCCGACCCAGCGCGCATTAATCATGCTGGTGGTGATGTTGGCAGGACGTTTACTGCGGCGCCGGGTGAATGTTTGGCACAGTTATTTTATGGCGTTATTGCTGGTGCTGCTTTGGGATCCGTTGGCGCCTCAGGGGGTGGGGTTTTGGCTGTCCTTCGGTGCCGTTGGCAGTTTGTTGTATGCCTTTGGGCTGCGCACCCATAGCCGAGGTTTTTGGTGGCGCTGGATCAGGCCTCAGTGGGTGGTGTTTGTCGCCTTTTTTCCGGTGTTGTTGTTTTTCTTTCAGCAGGTGTCGCTAGTCTCGCCGTTAGCGAATGTTATCGCCATCCCCGTTGTGGGTTTTGTTCTGGTGCCACTGTGTGTGTTGATGGTTGGCGCTGAAATCGTTGTGCAAATCACTGGCTTGGGGGTGTTTGAAACGCTGGTAAATCAGCTGTCTTTTGCTGCTTCATTTGGTTTGGAACTTATTGTCGAATTGTTACGGTTGCTAGCTGAAATTCCCGGCGGGCAATGGGTCAGTACGTTGAGTGTTTGGGCATTGCTATGTGCGCTCGCAGGCGTTTTATTAATGCTGTCCCCCTGTGGTTTGCCGGCGCGGTGGCTAGCGCTTTTTTGCTTTTTGCCTTTGTTTGTTGGGCCAGACAATAAACCGCCATCGGGGTATTTTGAAATGACGGTGCTGGATGTGGGGCAGGGGCTTGCGGTGCAAATCAGCACCCGTAATCATCATTTGGTTTACGATGTTGGCGCGCGTTTTAATGCCAACTTTGATGCGGCCTCTGCGGTTATTCTCCCCTACTTGCGGCAGCGGGGGATTAGGTCTTTGCATCGAGTCATTATCAGTCATGGCGATAATGATCATGCGGGTTCTTTGCCGATGCTGCTGGCTGAATTGCCGGTTGATGACGTGATGTCGGGGGCTTCGGGAAAAGTCTCGGAACGAGAAGATGTAATGCCCTGTCAGGCTGGTTTTTCATGGCAGTGGGATCAGGTTACGTTCGAGTTAATGCAGACGGAATCCTTGTTCTGGAATAAAGAGAATAACCGTTCCTGTGTTCTGAAGGTTTCTACTCAGAATATGAGTGTGCTGGTTCCGGGTGATATTGAAACCCGAGCGGAAGTGGCGCTGGTGAAGAAATACGGTGAGGCGTTGCAGGCGGATGTTTTGCTGGCACCACATCACGGCAGTTTATCGTCCTCCAGTGATGTCTTTTTGAATCAGGTGCAGCCATCGGTGGTGATTGTTTCCAGTGGCTATCGCAATCGGTTTGGACATCCGCATCCTAAGGTGATGGCGCGTTATCAAGAGCGTCAGATTAACGTGTTAAATACCGCGAACGAGGGCGCTATTCGCGTGTCGAATCGGCAGGCTGAATTAGAGCCAGAGGCAGGGCCGGTAATTGAATCCTATCGGCATGAATTTAAACGTTATTGGTTCTGACAAAAGCAGCCGCTGTATGTTGCAAATAGTGTGAACAGGCCCTACGCTTACTGGCAGGTTTGACACACATTTACAGGCCTATTCATTAAAGATAATCAGGGGTTTACCACGTGCTGGAAATGATCAAATCGGGCGGCTGGCTGATGCTGCCCATTTTACTTTGTTCTGTTGTTGCGCTGGCCATTATTGCGGAACGTTTTTGGACGTTGCGGCCTAATAAAATCGCGCCTAAAACCTTGTTGGCGGAGGTATGGGGCTGGATTCGCAGCAATCAGCTCAATGCCGAACGCATGAATCAGTTACGCGAATCAACGCCGCTGGGTAAAATTCTGGCTGCCGGTTTAAGTAATTCCAAGTACGGTCGCGACATCATGAAAGAAAGCATTCAGGAAGTGGCCAGTCATGTGATTCATGACATGGAGCGCTACCTGAATACGCTCGGTACGATTGCTGCAATCGCGCCTTTGTTAGGCTTGTTGGGTACGGTGATCGGCATGATCAAAGTATTTACGGCGATCATGATTCAGGGCACGGGCAACGCCAATGTACTGGCCGGTGGTATTTCCGAAGCATTGATTACTACCGCTGCCGGTTTGACGGTGGCGATTCCTGCGGTTATTTTCCACCGTTTGTATATGCGTCGTATCGATGAGCTGGTGGTGGGTATGGAGCAGGAGGCCGTGAAACTGGTCGACGTATTCCATGGTGAACGTGGTAAAAACGCGATTGAAGAAAACGCTGGGGAATAATGCGAATGAAATTTCGTAGACAGCGCGGTGAAGAAATTAGCGTTAACCTGACACCACTGATTGATGTGGTGTTTTTGCTGCTGATTTTCTTTATGGTGTCCACCACCTTTAAAAAGGAAACCCATATCAATCTTAATTTGCCCGAAGCTGAGGGCGAACAGATTGCTGCTGAGAATAACCAAATTGAAATTGTCATCAGTGCCAAGGGCGAGTACGCCATTAATGAACGGGCGCTGATTAATAACGAATTCAAAACCCTGCGCGCGGCCATTAAAAAAATGGGTAAGGGTGATACTGAGTTGCCAGTGATTATTTCCGCCGATGGCAACGCGCCGCATCAGGCGGTTGTGAACGCCATGGATGCGGCGGGGCAGCTAGGCTATTCACGGCTGAGCATTACCACCCGCCAGCGCGATACAGAGTAGGCACTTCAAAAAATGCACTATTTCTGTTATTACGGCGTCAGCTCCGTGCTCAAATACCCGGTACAGCGGGGCAGGCTCTCCTCATGTATGTTTATATACACTCCGGTTTTCCGCGCGGTGCTTCCTTGTCTTCACAAAAATATCACTATTTTTAAAAGCGCCTTAAGTAAAGGTTGTTTTCCTTGAAAAGTCTCGTCGACGCCTGGTATCAGGGCAGCCCTTGGCTGGTTGCTCTGAAACCGTTGGCGAGCCTGTTTCGACGGCAATCTGAAAAGCGCCGTTTGGCCTATCAATCCGGTAGCAAAGCCATTTGGCATGCGCCTGTGCCCGTCGTTATTGTTGGTAATATCACGGTCGGTGGCGTGGGCAAAACGCCCTTGGTTGCCGCTCTGGTGCAGCTGGCTCGAGATGCCGATTTTAAGCCTGGCATTGTCAGCCGTGGTTATGGCGGCAAAGCGCCGCATTATCCCTTTTTAGTGACTGCCGATAGCGAAGCAACAGAGGTGGGTGATGAGCCGCTGATGCTGGCGCGTCGCTGTGACTGCCCCGTGGTGGTGGATGCCAACCGCGTCGAAGCCGTTAAGCATCTGCTGCAAAATAGTGATTGTGATTTGGTCGTCAGTGATGATGGGTTGCAACATTATGCGCTGGGCCGTGATATGGAAATTGCCGTGCTGGATGGCGTGCGTGGGCTGGGTAATGGTTTGTTTCTGCCAGCCGGGCCGTTGCGTGAAGGGCCGGAAAGACTAAATGACGTTGACTGGATTATCGTTAATGGCGGCGAATTAAGAATAGAGCAAGATACTCAGTTGATGCAGCTAAAACCTTCGCAACTGGTTAATCTCAGTACCGGTCAGGTTAAGCCCGTTGATGCGTTGGCGAGTGAAGACGTGCATGCGATGGCTGGAATCGGTAATCCCGAACGCTTTTTTACCACCCTGCAAAAACTCGGTTATCGGCTGCACCGTCATGCTTTTGCTGATCATCACGCCTTTGTTTCTGGCGATCTGCCTGCAAATGATGGAAAAGCTATTATTATGACCGAGAAGGATGCGGTAAAATGCGCGCAGATTGCCGATGAGCGATGCTGGTACCTGAGTGTGGAAGCAGAGCTCGACAACGAATTTATGACTGTATTTCAGCGTCAACTGAAGGATTTGAGTGGCTTGAAAAAGCTGGCGAATCGTTCGGTTGATGCCTAAAGGTGAATTAAGATGGATGAACGCTTACTTTCAATTTTGGCCTGCCCGATCTGTAAAGGCGAATTGAAACACGACAAAGAAAACAAAGAGCTGGTGTGTAAATTTGATGGTCTGGCATTTCCTGTGCGTGACGGCATTCCTGTCATGCTGGAAGGCGAGGCACGCACCCTGTCAACCGACGAACGTCTCGATAAATAGCGGTCTGTCGATATGTCTTTTACCGTAATTATTCCGGCACGTTTTGCGTCGACACGATTGCCCGGCAAACCTCTGAAAGATATTGCTGGCAAGCCGATGATTCAGCATGTTTACGAGCAGGCCTGCAAAAGCGCCGCTCGTGAAGTAATCATTGCCACCGATGACGAACGCATTAAGGCCGTTGCAGAGGGTTTTGGCGCACGTGTTTGTATGACAGCCGAAAACCATGTTTCCGGTACGGATAGACTTCAGGAAGTGGTGGCTCAGCTGGGCTATCAGGACGATGAAGTCATTGTTAACGTGCAGGGCGACGAGCCTCTCATTCCTCCCGCTATTATCGATCAGGTGGCGCAGTTGCTGCTGACTTCACCCCATGCTGGCATTGCCACCCTCAGCGAAGCTATCGATAACGTCGCTGACTTGTTTGATCCCAATGCTGTAAAAGTGGTGAGTAACGCGGCAAATTCGGCCCTGTATTTTAGCCGTTCGCCATTGCCCTGGGCGCGGGATGACTTTAATGGTTTTGGTGGCGAGCTGCCGACCGAGCTGCCTGCGGGCATAGATTTTCAGCGCCATATTGGTATTTATGGCTACCGCGTTGGTTTGTTGCATCAGTTTGTTACCTGGCCGCCGGCGCCGATCGAGCTGGCGGAATCACTGGAGCAATTACGCGCCATGTGGAACGGCGTCGATATTAAAGTAAAACAAGCCATAGAAACACCGCCTGCCGGTGTTGATACCGAAGCCGATCTGGAGCGCGTGCGAGCGTTGCTGGCTTAGTCAGGGATGCGAGAAGAGGCTGGCATGGTAAAAGTCCTGTTTGTCTGCCTCGGCAACATTTGCCGCTCTCCCACTGCCGATGGTGTGTTCAGAAAGCTGCTGACTGATCAGGGGCTGACAGGTCGTATTGCGGCTGACTCATGCGGTACCGGTGATTGGCACATTGGCAAAGCGCCCGATAAGCGTGCTCAGGCGGCTGCCAGCAAACGAGGTTATGATTTATCGGGGCTGCGGGCGCGCACTGTGCACATCGGCGATTTCGAACAGTTTGATTTTATTCTCGCCATGGATGAAAGTAACCTCAAGGATCTACAGGATATGGCGCCGCTGCATCTGCATGGCAAAATTCGTCTGTTCCTGGAGTATGCGTCAGCGTCCGGTTTAACCGCGGTGCCTGATCCCTATTACGATGGCGACGATGGTTTTGAGCATGTGCTAGATCTGGTCGAAGCGGCCTGTGACGGTTTGCTAGAAACTATCAAAGAGAACACCCTGAAATAGTCCTGCCAACTCTCCGGGCTGATCCCCTGGAGCCCTTGGAGCTTTATGCAAATTCTTGAGAACTATCCCCTACGTAACTGTAATACCTTTGGCTTCGAGGCTACGGCTCGCTATTTCTGCGAAGCTCACAGCAGTGCCGATATCATTGAAGCATTGGCGTTTGTTGATACTCATGTTTTGTCGCTGCTGGTGCTGGGCGAGGGCAGTAATGTGGTATTGGTCGATGACCTGCCGGGACTGGTACTCAAGCTGGCTAATCCCTGTGTTGAGGTGATGGCTGAAGCCGAAACTTCGGTGATTGTGCGTGTGGGTGCCGGTGAAAATTGGCATGAACTGGTGACTTGGAGTCTTGACCATAATTATTTTGGACTTGAAAACCTGTCATTGATTCCTGGTTCTGTGGGCGCTGCACCTGTGCAGAATATTGGCGCTTACGGTGTGGAGCTGAAGGATGTTTTTCATAGCCTTGAGGCTGTTGATCGTGAAACGCGGCAAGTTGTCACGCTCAATGCTCAGGATTGCCAGTTTGGTTATCGCGACAGTATTTTTAAAGGCGAGGCTCGTGGCCGCTATATTATCTGTCACGTTAATTTAACCCTTTCCACTGTGCCAGCCGTTAATGCTCAATACGGTGCTATTGCGGTCGAGGTTGAGCTCATGGGTGCCCCATTAACGCCGCAGGCCGTCAGCAAGGCGGTGTGTCGATTACGTCGCGCTAAATTGCCTGATCCTGCTGAGATTGGAAATGCGGGCAGCTTTTTCAAAAATCCAATTATAGAAAATGCTCAATGTGACGAGCTACGCCAGCGCTTTCCTGATTTGGTCGCTTATCCGGATGTGCCGGGCTACAGCAAACTGGCGGCAGGTTGGTTGATTGAGCAGTGCGACTGGAAAGGTTTTCGTGAAGCTGAGGTTGGTGTGCATGCCAAGCAGGCGTTGGTGCTGGTGAATTACGGTGTCGGGCAGGCTAGGGATTTGTTGATACTGGCGGGGCGTGTCAAAGAGTCTGTCAGGCAGCGCTTCGGTGTGATATTGGAAATGGAACCAACTATCTATCCAGCAGCTGAATAGCTGCCGGATAGATAATGGTTAGAGCAGGGGGCGAGTTTAGTCGGTCTGCTCTGTTTTCTCAGCTGTTGAACCTGCTGCTTTTGGAGCAGAAGTGCTTGCAGGTGCAGCTTTCTTTTCTTCAGGTTGGCTTGCTGCTGGCTTCTCAGAAACAGGCTTTTTCTCAACTGGCTTGGCTTCAGCAGGTTTAGCTTCGATTGCTTTTTCAGCAGGCTTGCTTTGCACGGGCTGGGTAGCCGCCGGTTTGGCTTCTACTGGTGCCTGAGTAGCCGTCTCGGCTGGCTTAGCACTGCTAGCTTGTTCTTTCTTTACTTGTTCAGCGGCGCGACGTTTTTCGCGAGGATCATTCGGCGCGCGACGTTTTGGCTTTTTAGGGGCCTGTTCGTTGCTGGCTTTTTTGTCCTGGCTAGATGCTGCACTTTTAGCAGGCTCAGCTGCTTTTGGTGCTGCGACGGGCGTTGCTTTTTCAGCTGCGGGTGCCTTTTCTACTTTGGCTTCAACTTTCGTCTCAACTTTGGCGGCTGTAGGTGCAGCTGCCGCGGTAGGCTTGCTGCTTTCAGGTTTTGCCGGAGCAGAGCTTGCAGAGGCTTTTTCAGCCGCTGGCGCTGCACTGGCGGCTGCTACAGGTGCTGGCTTATCGCTGCTTTTCTGTTCGCTGGTTTGAGACTGGCTCGCAGAAACAGCTGCTGGCGATTGTTTTTCATCAGATTGCTGTGCAGGTGCGGCATCATCAGTTGAGCGTGTCGCTTTCTCATCGGTGTCACGACGTCGTTGGCCGCGTGATGGATTGCGACGACGGCGTGTAGACCCTTCAGATGGCTTTTCGCTGCTAGCAGGCGCTGTGTCTGTTGCGGTGTGAGCCGTAACGGCCTCAATAACAGGCGTGGTGTTTTCTGCTGTAACGTTAGCTTGCGCTTCATCGCTGATGCGTGAGCGTTCTTCGCGGCGAGGTCTGGAGCGGCGTGAGCTGGCATCCTGACGGCTACGACGTTGCGGCTTCTGTTTGTCAGAACCAGTATCACTTTTCGCTACGGCTTCACGGTTAGCATCTTTTTTTGCTGGGGCTGAAGCGGCAACTTGAGGTTTGTTCGGCTGTCTGTTGTCGTCAGTTTTTTCCTGTGGGCGATTACGTGAGCCGCGACCTTTGCGCTCATTACGACCTCTGGACTGGCTGCCGCGAGAGCCTTCGCTAGAATCGTCTTTTGATCCATCACGACGGTTGTCGCGCTGTGGGCGCTGCTCGCTGCGAGGTTTTTGGGCTGCTGGTTTCTCAGCCGGTTGTTCAGGTTCAACAGGTTTTGATGGTACTGGTTGGGTTGGTTCACCAAACAGGCCGCCAATAATCCGTTTTAGGAAGCCTGGTTTTTCTTTTGTGCTGCTAGCGCTAGGGGCTGGTGCAGCCGTAGCCGCTGTGCTCGTTGCTGCTGGTTTAGCATGAGTTGGTGCAACGGTTGCAGGCATGACGGATTTGACGGCAGCTTCTTTTTTCTTGCTGCTGACGTCAGGAATTAAAGCGCTGGCATCATCGTCGATTTCAATGAGACCGTAGCTAGCGTCAGTTGTGTGAATGATTTCGTTATCTTCACGAATACGTTGCACATCAAAGTGCGGCGTTTCCAGGTTCGGATTAGGAATGATGATAACTTTTACATCTTCGCGCTTTTCGATTTCGGCAACTTTTTCGCGTTTTTCGTTAAGCAGGAAGGTAGCAACGACAACCGGCAGGAAGGCGTGAATCTGTGCAGTACGATCTTTGGAAGATTCCTCTTCGATCAAACGCATAACCGATAGCGATAGTGATTCAATGCTACGAATGGTGCCGTGACCGCTACAGCGAGGGCAGACGATGGTGCTGGTCTCGCCCAATGATGGACGCAGGCGCTGACGCGACATTTCCAACAGACCAAAGCGCGAGATGCGGCCAATTTGGATGCGAGCGCGATCAAGCTTCAGTGCATCCTTGATGCGGTTTTCAACTTCACGTTGGTTGCGGTTGCTGCTCATGTCGATAAAGTCGATTACAACCAGGCCGCCCATGTCGCGCAGGCGTAATTGACGGGCGATTTCGTCGGCGGCTTCAAGGTTGGTGTTGAGCGCGGTTTCTTCGATATCGCTACCCTTGGTGGCGCGAGCGGAGTTAATGTCGATAGAAATCAGTGCTTCAGTCGGGTCGATTACGATAGAGCCACCGGAAGGTAATTTCACTTCGCGTTGGAAGGCGGTCTCGATCTGGCTTTCAATGTGGTAGCGATTGAAGAGCGGTACTTCATCTTCGTACAGTTTGATCTTGTCCTTGTAGTGCGGCATGACCTGGCTGATGAAGTTAAAGGCTTCTTGATGAACGCTTTCTTCGTCGATCAGTACCTCGGCAATATCGCGACGTAAATAGTCACGAATGGCGCGGATGATGACGTTGCTTTCCTGATAAACCAGGAACGGCGCACGGTTTTCCAGTGAGGCTTTAGTGATGGATTCCCACAGTTGCAGCAGGTAATCAAGATCCCATTGCAGCTCTTCGAGGTTTTTGCCAATGCCAGCCGTACGTACGATAACACCTGATGATTCAGGAATTTGCAGTTGTGACATGACTTCTTTAAGTTGCGTGCGGTCTTCGCCTTCAATACGACGGGAGATGCCGCCAGCGCGCGGGTTGTTTGGCATCATCACCATGTAGCGGCCAGCCAGGCTGATAAAGGTGGTCAGCGCTGCACCCTTGTTGCCACGTTCTTCTTTCTCAACCTGAACGATCAGTTCCTGACCTTCTTTGAGCACGTCTCTGATGTTGACGCGACCCTTGATTTGAGAAGGATCCTTGGAGAAATATTCGCGGGAAATTTCTTTAAGCGGCAGAAAACCGTGGCGATCAGCGCCAAAGTCAACAAAGGCTGCTTCCAGGCTGGGCTCAACGCGGGTGATTTTAGCGCGGTAAATGTTGGCTTTCATCTGTTCACGAGAGCCGGATTCAATATCCAGATCGTAAAGGCTTTGACCATCGACAAGGGCGACACGCAACTCTTCGGATTGAGTGGCGTTGATTAGCATTCTTTTCATTCTAAATTGCTCGTTAGGCGTTAACCAAACGACAACTAATCCAGAGACGGTTTATACAGTTATTTCGGGCGAATTACGGTTAAACCGTGATGTTTTCGCCAAATTACATAAACACAAATTCTGAGTTTATGTGGGCTGTATGCCCGGTTGTTCTGGTGCTACATACTCCGTAATCAATGCAATGTGTGCTCTAACGCCGGACAGCTATTGATATGCTGTGACCTGTTAACTTACTCGTGCTTTTGGCGGCACTGCTAGCGTTATGCGGCTAAGTCAGTGGCTTAAGCAGGTTTGTCAGTCTTCGCGGGCTCAAGGCCGGCGGCTGGTAACCTGTTGTTTCAGTTAGCTTTCGGGCTGATTTGGGCGCGAAAGCGGCGTGTTTTATACAAACACATTTCATTGAAAGAGACTCGGTAAATCCGTTAAGCGGGGTAAATCTCGCCGCTGATGTCTCTTGCATTACACATTGTGTGGGTAGCGCGTTGTCGTGTTAACGCAATTATTCTACCTGCCCATCCGTCATTTATGCGGAATAGGCGCCTAATTTTTAGGACTGCATTTACTATTGCATGTTTTGTTGCAAGAGGCCCGCAGCCGTTCATACCAATTCGTTAACTTAGCCTGTACAATCCCGCCTTTATTCGGGTTGCGTATGGGGTTATTAAACACCCTGCTTTTAGTGGTGAAGACAACAAATACGGTTGTCGATGTTGGCTTATTAGTTGGCCAAATTCACATAAAAACACCAGGGTAAAAGCCCTAGTAGCTCGCTAAGCGCTGGCAAATATAACAGCTAACAGCCATTTCATCAATCGGACAAAGAGTTAATTGTAATTAGATGACAAAACCTGAAGCGCCTGATCAAACGTTAGCCCCAAGCCCAGCCCCGGGCCAAATTGCAAGCAAAGTACAAATGCTTGAGGTCTCGGAGGATATGGCGGGGCAACGTATCGATAACTTTCTCTGTGCGCGTCTTAAAGGTGTGCCCAGAACGCGTATTTACCGGATTATTCGTAAAGGCGAAGTGCGCGTTAATAAAGGCCGTATTAAAGCCGATTACAAAATAAAGTCGGGTGATGTGGTGCGGGTGCCGCCGATACGGGTTGCTGCGCCTAACGAGTTGCCGCAGGCGGGCAAGGGGTTGCGGCAAGCGATTGAAGAATCCGTTTTGTATGAAGATGAGACGTTGTTAATTATCAATAAACCCTCTGGTCTTGCGGTGCATGGTGGCAGTGGCATCAAACTGGGTTTGATTGAAACACTGCGCCAGCTGCGCCCCGACGCGCATTTTCTTGAATTGGTACATCGTCTGGATAGAGATACCTCTGGCTGTGTCATGGTGGCTAAAAAACGCAGCATGCTGCGATATTTACATGATTTGCTACGTACCAATAAGGTTACTAAGCATTATCAGGCGCTGGTGATTGGTAATTGGCCAACGCGTAAAACCAAAGTCGATGCGCCACTGCAAAAGAATACCTTGCAGTCTGGTGAACGCATGGTGGTTGCTAGTGCCGAGGGCAAGCCTTCGTTAACACGCTTTGAAGTCAGGCAACGTTTTGCCGGATACACGCTGGTGCAGGCGTATCCTGTAAGCGGCCGTACCCATCAAATTCGTGTGCATTGTCAGTTTGCCGGGCACTCGATTGCCGGTGATGAGAAATACACTCCTGAAGCTGATAACAAACGCGCCAAAGCGATGGGCCTTAAACGTTTGTTTTTGCATGCCGAATCGTTGCAGTTTGAGATGCCTGAAACGGGCAAAGTATTGCGCGTAGAAGCGCCGCTGGATAAGACATTACAAACATTTGTAGCGAAGTTGAGTCAGTGAGTATGTATTCGCTGATTATTTTTGATTGGGATGGCACGCTGATGGATTCCGAGCTGCATATCGTTGAGAGCATGCAGCTGGCGATGCGTGAGCAGGCGCTTGAGGTGTTATCGGCAGCGGCGGTGCGAGATATCATTGGTCTCGGTTTGCCCGAGGCGGTGCACAGGCTGTATCCGGCAGAACCTGAGATACGCAGAAAAGCTCTGTGTGAAGCCTATTCCCGACACTTTGTAGCTGGTAACCCCGGCACACTGGAATTATTTCCTGAGGCTGAGAACGTACTTGCGGAGCTGAAATCCTCCGATCTTCAGCTGGCGATTGCTACGGGGAAAACTCGCAAGGGCTTGGATCGATTGTTGGCCTATAATGAATGGCACAGCTATTTTCATGGGTCACGCTGTGCTGACGAAACCCGTTCCAAGCCGCATCCGCAAATGTTGCATGAGTTACTTGAAGAATTTGACTGTCCAGCTGAGCAGGCACTGATGGTGGGGGATACCGAATTTGATTTGGCCATGGCTAAAAATGCCGGTATCGACAGTGTGGGTGTGAGTTACGGCGTGCACGATGTGACGCGTTTACAGGCGCATGAGCCGCGCCTGATTATTGATCACCTGACGGAATTGCGTGACTGGTTGCTGATTCGTTAGAGTCATAGACAGTTAAACGTTTAATCTGAATTTTATAATTAGGACGATGAAATGAGTCAAGATTTATGGAATGAGCAAAACTCAGGGCAAAGCAAGCCTGAGGGTGGCAAGGAGTGGCAGCTGATTGAAAAGCTGCTGATGCAGCAGAATAAGGAGAGCCGCCGAGCGCGTCGCTGGGGTATTTTCTTTAAATCGCTGACTTTCCTGTATTTGTTTGTCATTTTGTTTTTGTTTTCCGTACCCAGTTGGATGGGCGAAAGCGGCGCTAAGTTAGGTGGTGCTCACACCGCCTTGGTGGATATTAATGGCGTTATCAGTGACCAGGAATTGGCCAGCGCTGATGCCATTGTTACCGGCTTACGGGACGCTTTTGAGGATGAGAATACTCGCGGTATGATTCTGCGCATTAACAGCCCTGGCGGTTCGCCGGTGCAGTCGGGTTATGTCTACGATGAAATCATGCGCCTTAAAGGACTTTATCCGAATATCAAAGTCTATGCAGTGATCAGTGATATCGGTGCCTCGGGTGCCTATTATATTGCCGCCGCCGCCGATGAAATTTACGCCGATAAAGCCAGTTTGGTGGGTTCCATTGGTGTTATTTCTTCGAGCTTTGGTTTTGTGGATACTCTGGAAAAACTGGGTGTTGAGCGTCGTGTGTTTACCGCGGGTGAAAATAAAGCCTTCCTTGATCCGTTCTCGCCGCTTAAAAAGACTGACAAAGCTTTCTGGCAGAATGTTTTGTCAGTGACTCATGCACAGTTTATTGATCAGGTTAAAAAAGGCCGTGGTGATCGTCTTAAATCCGATGAGCAGGTGTTTTCCGGTTTAATCTGGACGGGTGAGCAGGCGCTGGAAATGGGCTTGATTGACGGTTTGGGCAGTACCGGTTTTGTGGCGCGAGAAGTGATTGGCGAAGAAAATATCGTTAATTTCACCCTCAAACGCTCACCCTTTGAAGAGTTTGCTGACCGTTTGGGTATTGCGGCTGCCAGCACGCTGGCTAATAAATTTGGTGTGGGTGCGGATACGCCACTTCTAAAATAGTTTTTTCCCGTTTTCCCGTCAGGCGTTAGGGTTTATAAAACCTTAACGCCTTCCGCGTCTAGCATATCGATCAATCTAATCAGCGGCAGACCTTGCAGGCTGGTGACGTCATCACCTTGCATCGCGCTAAACAGCGCGATGCCCAGTTGTTCCCACTTAAAGCTGCCCGCGCAATCGAGCGGCATATCAAGTTCAATGTAGCGTTTCAACGCCTCGTCGCTGAGTGCGCGAAACTGTACCTCAAAGGGCACCGTATCCAGTTGATAATTGCCGGTACAGCTATTGAAAAGGCTCAGCCCAGTCAAGAATTGTACGGTTTTGCCGTTGGCATCGCGCAGCTGCGTTAACGCCTTTTTGGCGCTGCCGGGTTTACCAAGAATAGTTCCTTCCAACACCGCAGCTTGGTCACTGCCGATGATCAATGCGTCCGGGAATTCTTCAGCAACCTTACGCGCTTTCTCCAGTGATAAGCGTTTAACCAGCTGCTCAGCAGTTTCGCCAGCTAGTGGTGTTTCATCTATATCGGGTGAGCGGCACTCAAAGGGCAGGTGCAGGCGTTGCAGAAGTTCTCTGCGGTAGGGGGAGCTGGAGGCGAGCACGAGTTGCATAGGCGTTTGAAATTGATTTAGTGTTGAAGAGCAACAATGTATCGATTGTGGTGTAAAGATACCAGTGAATTACACAGCTGAAGTGATTGGGCGTTACCGGAGAGGGTTATCAGTGGAGTAAAACAATGGCCAAAGATTGGAAACAGACACGCTTTTGCAGTGTGCGTGCGTTCCTGTTTCAACAGCTATTAAAGCTTAATAAACGATTTTGGGATGGGCGTGGAGAAATTCCCGTTGCTCTTGCTCGTGAGCGTCTTGATAAGCTGGCTGCCCGGGTGCCCAAGGTGCCTATGAAGGTTGACTGCTCAGTGCATAAGCTTGACGGTTTGGCGATACACTGGTTTTTGCCGCCCGATAGAACAAAAAATAGGCTGGTGCTGTACCTGCATGGTGGTGCTTATATGGCCGGTTCACCCATGACCACCCACCGTGAGCTGATTTCAAGACTGGCAATACGCGCAGGCATGGCTTTTGTTGCCGTTAATTACCGAAAAGCGCCTGAGCACCCTTTTCCGGCGGGCCTGGAAGATGGCAGCAAAGCGTATCGATGGTTACTAGAGACGTATAATGCGGATCAGATTAGTGTGATGGGGGATTCTGCTGGTGGAGGTTTGGCTTTAGCACTTGTTTTACTGCTACGAGATGAGGGCTTGCCGTTACCCGCTAAAATTGTGGCGTTATCCCCCCTGGCTGACTTGGCTGGAACTGGTTTGTCATTGCAGCAGAACAGGGATACCGATGCGATGGTGCCAGCATGGTTAATTAATCAGGTAGCAAATTTATATTGCGGAGGGAAAGAACTAACACAACCTTATATCTCACCCCTCTATGGCGATTTTCACGGTTTTCCCGATACTCTGATTCAGGTGAGCGATAGCGAAGTGCTATTTGATGATTCACGGCGTGTGGCGGATAAAATGCGCGCCGCCGGGGTGCCAGTGCAGTTGGATATCTGGCACAAGCTGCCGCACGTGTGGCAGGCCTTTGCTGCGGTGATCCCGGAAGGGTGTGCTGCAATCAATGATGTTGCACGTTTTCTTAGATCATAAGTTGAGCTAGTCATGCTAGTAGGTCATGCGGACAGGTACACGCCTTGCCCCCCAATCCCCGGGTTGTCCAGCGAAATGCCCCGCCAAGGCTGCGCCACAGTTTGAACAGTTCCCTTTGCTATCAAGTTGCCATTCCCCCAGTTGGTACCAGTCGCGTTCAATGAGGCGTTCGCCACATTGGTGGCAATAGGTGCTGGAACCTTGAGTATCGTGAACATTGCCGGTGTAGGCGTAACGAATACCATTGGCGATGGCGATATCCCGCGCACGAGTCAAGGTGGCCGTTGGTGTGCTCGGTTTATCGAGCATTTTCCAGTCCGGGTGAAAGGCGGTGAAATGCATAGGCACGTCAGCCCCTAGGTTGTCGAACACCCATTGGGTCATCTTTTCGATTTCCTGCGAAGAATCGTTTTCATCGGGGATCAGTAATGTGGTGGTCTCAAACCACACCTTGGTTTCGTGTTTGAGGTACAGCAGGGTGTCGAGTATCGGTGCCAGGTGTGCGCCACAAATTTTATAATAGAAATCTTCGGTAAAACCCTTCAGGTCCACATTAGCGGCATCCATGTGGTTGAGAAACTCTTTGCGAGGTTCTGGGCAAATATACCCCGCGGTCACGGCAACGCTTTTAATGTCCCTTTCGTGGCAGGCCTTGGCGATATCAACGGCATATTCAAGGAAAATCACGGGATCGTTATAGGTAAAGGCGATGCTTTTACACTCCAGTTGCCGGGCTCTTTCGGCAACGGCTTCTGGACTGGCGCTATCGGCGAGGGTATCCATTTCGCGAGATTTGCTCATATCCCAATTTTGGCAGAATTTGCAGGCTAGATTACAGCCGGCGGTGCCGAAAGAGAGTACCGAAGAGCCGGGATAGAAGTGATTAAGCGGTTTTTTTTCAATCGGGTCGATACAGAAACCGCTGGAGCGGCCGTAGCTGAACAGTTTGATTTGCTGGTCTTCGCAGCCGCGCACAAAACACAGACCGCGCTGATTTTCGCGTAGCTTGCAAAGACGAGGGCAGACATCGCATTGAATGCGATTGTCGGGCAGTCGGTGCCAATATTGGGTGGCAACCGTCGTTTCTGCTGATTTGGTGTGGGTAGGCATATGAACACTCCTTCGGTCAGCGCAATTATCTTTCTGACTCGACACCTGTAAATATTATAAAATAAACAGAGTAAGGCAGGGTGAATAATATGCTTAATGTCCGTTTACCAGCCGTTGCTGGGCGTTTTTATCCGAGTAATCCGGCTGAGCTGGAAACTCAAATTACACAGCTGCTCAATTCAGCTGTTGATCAGCAATTGACTCGCTGCAAGGCGTTGATTGTGCCGCATGCGGGGTATATCTACTCCGGTCCGGTGGCGGCATCTGCTTATCGATTACTGCGTAAAAATACGAACATTAACAAAGTGGTGTTGCTGGGGCCGGCCCATTATGTGGCTGTGCGGGGCTTGGCGACATCATCGGCGCAGGTTTTTGAATCGCCACTGGGCTCCATTCCGCTTGATGAGCAGGCAATTGATAAGCTGCAGCAATTGCCTCAGGTTGAATGTAGTGATGCCGCGCACGCACCGGAGCATTGTCTGGAGGTGCAGTTACCTTTTTTGCAGGCCGTGCTGGATGATTTTGAACTGATTCCTTTGATTGTTGGTTTGGCCTCGCCCGCAGAGGTTGCTGAGGTGCTTGCCAAGGTTTGGGGTGGTGACGAAACGCTGATCCTGGTCAGTTCTGATTTGAGTCATTATCACGACTATGAAACCGCTCAACATATTGATAGCGATACCAGCCTGTCTATCTGCAACTTCGAGAGCGATCTGCAGGGTGAGCAGGCCTGTGGTTGTTATGCGGTAAATGGTCTGTTGAGCCTCGCCCGTGCTCGCAATATGCAGATAAAACAGCTGGATTTGCGAAACTCGGGTGATACCGCCGGTGATCGGAGTCGGGTGGTGGGGTATGGTGCCTATGCCTTGTATTAAGCTGGACCGGGATCATAAGGTCTGCTTGCTGGCGTTTGCTAGGCAGAGTATCGAACATGGGCTGGAATTTCAGCCTCCACTAGCTGTTGATCTGATAAGCGTTGAACCTGTGTTACGTCAACCAGCTGCAACCTTTGTAACGCTCCTTTATCAGCAGCGACTAGTCGGTTGCGTTGGCAGCTTGCAGGCAACGCAGCCGTTACTCAGTAATGTGGTGCATAACGCCCATTCGGCGGCTTTTATGGATCGTCGTTTTGCACCGCTTGAGCAGGACAAATTAGCGGGTCTGGACATTGAAATTGCGGTACTGAGTGAGCTATCAGCTGTTGATGTTTATTCGGAGCAGGCGTTAATGGCCTTTTTGCAGCCCGGTGTACATGGCTTAGTATTGGAGTATGGCGAGCAACGGGCGACTTTCTTACCCAAAGTGTGGGCCCAGTTACCCGATAAGCGTGAGTTTGTTGCGCAGTTGAAAGAAAAAGCTGGCTTGCCCGCTGATTTCTGGTCGCCACAAATTCAAATTTCCAGCTATACCAGTGATAGTTTTAGCAACCTTTCACGCTGATCCAGGGTCTCACCTAGACGGGGTTTATTTTTAGGGAATGTAGATGGTGAATGATTTTAGTACAACACAGTTAATGTCCCCTGAGCAGGCTTTGCCCGGCCGGGATGAGGTCATGTCCGTACATGATCAGCACTTTGTGAATGGTCGACGTATCAAGGCACCATTTCCTGAAGCGTTGCAGCAGGTGGTCTTTGGTTTAGGCTGTTTTTGGGGTGCCGAGCGGTTATTTTGGCAGCTGCCGGGTGTCTATGTGACGGCTGTGGGCTACGCAGGAGGAGTGACAAAAAATCCAAATTATAAAGAAGTTTGTTCTGGTTTGACGGGGCATGCCGAAGTTGTGCTGGTGGTATTCGATCCGGCTGATATTAGCTTTAATGAGTTGCTAAAAATATTTTGGCAGTCCCATGACCCGACTCAGGGTATGCGGCAGGGCAATGATCGCGGCAGCCAGTATCGATCAGTGGTTTTTACCAGTGACGAATCTCAATTGAAGGCCGCGCTACTCAGTCGGGAGGCATATCAGAAACAGTTGTCCGCACATGGCTGTGATTCGATAACCACGCAAATGGGTGAAACACCGGAATTTTATTACGCTGAGCAGGATCATCAGCAGTATCTGGCGAAGAATCCGAGTGGCTATTGCGGTCTGCGGGGTACGGGTGTGATGTGCCTGTTATAGTTTGGACGGTATTAATTTTGAGGCACTATCAAGTAGGCTTTTGTCTGACGAATGGTTGACAGGTTCTGGCCGGACTAAGTGGATGTTTCAAGCAAAATGAACGGTTATGCTTTTCAGTAATCTGGATCACGTTATAAACGCCCTTTTACTTTGTTGCTAGGGAGTAAGCCATGAAGAATTTTTCAATCACGTTGGTGTTGTTGTCTGCTCTGGGCTTATCGGTTAACTCTGTTCAAGCAGATACGCTTGATTCTGTAACAAGTAAAGGTTACCTGCGATGCGGTGTGACGACGGGTTTGTCAGGGTTTTCAAGTGCCGATGCCAAGGGTCACTGGCAAGGCCTGGATGTTGACCTGTGCCGTGGTGTTGCGGCCGCTGTGCTTGGCGATGCCAATAGGGTGAAATTTTCACCTTTAACGGCCAAAGAGCGTTTTACGGCACTGCAATCCGGTGAAATCGATATGCTGTCACGTAATACAACATGGTCGCTGACGCGCGACGCCTCGCTGGGTTTAAACTTTGCCGGTGTGAATTACTATGACGGCCAGGGTTTTATGGTGAATAAAGAGCTGGGCATCAAAAGCGCGCTGGAACTGGATGGCGCAGCGGTGTGTATTCAGTCTGGTACTACCAGTGAATTGAATCTGGCGGATTACTTTTCCTCAAATCGCATGACCTATACCTCAATCAACTATGATACATCGGATGCCACCGTTAAAGGCTTTGAGGCCGGTCGTTGTGATGTATTAACTTCAGATCAGTCACAGCTTTACGGTCTGCGCATTAAAATGAAAGACCCTTCGTCGGCAGTTGTATTGCCTGAGGTGATTTCCAAGGAACCTCTGGGGCCGGTTGTACGCCAGGGTGATGACAAGTGGTTCAACATCGTAAAATGGACCCTGAATGCCATGATCAACGCCGAGGAGCTTGGTGTTACCTCCTCTAATATCGATAGTATGAAAAATTCGGATAACCCTGCGGTGCAACGTTTGATGGGCGGGCAGGGAGAAAAACTTGGTCTGAGCGATGACTGGTCCTACAACATCATTAAGCAGGTGGGCAATTATGGTGAAGTGTTCGAAGCTAATGTGGGTGTTAATACGCCACTGGGCATTGAGCGTGGCCTGAATGATCTGTGGTCACGTGGTGGAATTTTGTACGCGCCACCTATTCGCTAATTAAATTCCCTCCCTACTCAGCGTCCGGTGGGTGTGCCAGCAGACGCTGTTTTGAATCACACAACAAGCTTTTATTAGCTGACCCAGCTAGCCGGAGTGTTAGTGTCAAACCAGAAGCCAGGACTGAAACCGACAAAACCGGTCGTTTGGAACGATCCAAAATATCGCGCTATTTTCTTTCAGGCGGTTCTCGCACTGGGTCTGATTTATTTCATAACAACGATTATTGGCAATACGCTTACCAATATGGAAGCACGGGGAATCTCCACCGGTTTTGCATTTCTGTCGGAAAAGGCGGGCTTCGGTATTATGCAAACGCTGGTCGATTTCTCGGCACAGTCGAGTTATGGACGCACTTTTATAGTCGGTTTATTGAATACGCTGTTAGTGGCGGTTTTGGGTATATTTCTGGCCACCATACTGGGCTTTACCATGGGGGTTGCCCGTCTTTCGACAAACTGGCTTGTCGCAAAAATGGCCACTGTTTATATCGAAACTTTCCGTAACATTCCGTTGTTGCTACAAATTTTCTTCTGGTACTTTTCCGTTCTGCGAACCTTGCCGTCGCCTCGGGAAAGTTTATCGTTGGGTTTTGGTGCGGAATTAAATGTCCGAGGCCTTTATTTGCCAAGTCCGGTGCCCGAGACCGGCTTCTGGCTTAGCGTACTGGCACTGTTGCTAGGTTTAGCTGTTATGTTTTTTATGCGTCGCTGGGCAAAAAGAAGACAAGAAGAAACGGGCAAGCGATTTCCTGATGGCTGGGCATCACTGGGGCTGATTGTCGGTTTACCTCTGATCACTTTTTTACTGAGTGGCCAGCCGTTAGATTTCGATTACCCGGAGTTAAGGGGGTTTAATTTTAAAGGTGGCATCACTATGGCGCCGGAATTGCTGGCACTGGTTCTGGCGCTAACAATTTATACGGGGGCGTTTATCGCTGAAACGGTTCGCGCCGGTATTCTTGCTGTGGATCACGGTCAGACTGAAGCGTCCATGGCGCTGGGGCTTAAACGTGGACAAGCCATGCGGTTAGTGATTATTCCCCAAGCGTTGCGCGTTATTATTCCGCCCCTGACCAGCCAGTATTTGAACCTAACCAAAAACTCTTCGTTGGCGACTGCTATTGGATATCCGGATTTGGTCAACGTTTTTATGGGGACAACCCTTAATCAAACCGGACAAGCAGTTGAAATTATTGCCATGACGATGGCGGTTTATCTCACGGCGAGCTTATCGATTTCATATCTTATGAACTGGTACAACAAAAAAGTCGCTCTGGTGGAACATTAGCGATGACTGACAAACATGTGCAAAGACCTGATCTGCCGCCACCCGTGAGTGAGGTTGGGGCTGTTGGTTGGCTGCGTAAAAACCTGTTTTCAAGTTATGTGAATGGTTTGATGACGCTGCTGGCACTGTGGTTGTTATGGCAATTCCTGCCTCCGCTGTTGGATTGGGCGCTCTTCTCGGCAAACTGGTCAGGTGAAACTCGGGCTGACTGCGTGGGTGAAGGCGCCTGCTGGGTGTTTATTGCGAACCGCATGGATCAGTTTTTATATGGTTTCTATCCGGCGCAATTGTATTGGCGCCCCAATTTGGCAGGCCTTGTTTTTATAGCCCTGATGATTCCCTTATTCATCAAATCCTTCGCCTGGAAAAACTGGCTGGGTGCTGCGATCTTAATTGTTTATCCATTCATTGCTTACCTGTTAATCCATGGAGGTTGGTTCGGTCTGAGCGAGGTTGAAACAAGTAAATGGGGTGGATTGATGCTGACATTGGTGCTGTCGGCCGTGGGTATCGTGGCATCTTTACCTATCGGTATAGTACTTGCCTTGGGGCGACGCTCGAAAATGACGATGTTTAAATCAGTGTGCATTATTTATATTGAATTCTGGCGTGGTATACCGCTAATAACCGTACTGTTTATGGCATCGGTGATGCTGCCACTGTTCTTCCCCGAAGGCAGCGATTTTGACAAGCTGCTACGGGCATTGATCGGTATTACCCTGTTTCAGTCGGCCTATATGGCCGAGGTGGTGCGCGGCGGTTTGCAGGCTATTCCAAAGGGGCAATACGAAGCCGCAGCCTCACTGGGTTTAAATTACCCTAAAACCATGGCGTTTATTATTTTGCCTCAGGCCCTGAGGCTGGTGATTCCGGGTATCGTAAATACCTTTATTGCCTTGTTTAAGGATACGACGCTGGTGTTAATTATTGGTCTATTCGATTTACTGGCGATTATCCAGTTGGCCTTAACCGACGCCGAGTGGCTGGGTTTTGATACTGAAGGCTATGTTTTTGCCGCAGCTATTTTCTGGGTTTTCTGTTTTGCGATGTCACGTTACAGTATCGCGCTTGAGGCCAAGTTACATACGGGGCATAAAAAATAAATTATGACGGCTGAATATATTATCGAGCTCAAGGGTGTGCATAAGTGGTACGGCGAATTTCACGTGCTCAAAAATATCAATCTCTCGGTAAAGAAAGGCGAGCGTATTGTGATTTGCGGTCCCTCTGGTTCAGGTAAGTCGACCGTCATTCGGTGTATGAATTATCTAGAAGAACACCAGCAGGGACAGATTGTTGTTGATGGCACAGAGTTAACCGGCGATGTAAAACATATTGAACAGGTCCGTAAGGAGGTCGGTATGGTGTTCCAGGATTTTAACTTATTTCCACACCTGACAGTTCTGGAAAACCTGACGTTAGCGCCGGTATGGGTTAAAAATGTATCCAAGAGCGAAGCTGAGGCCTCTGCGATGAAGTATCTGGAACGTGTCAAAATTCCTGAGCAGGCCTATAAGTATCCGGGGCAGTTGTCTGGCGGTCAGCAGCAGCGGGTTGCGATTGCCCGAAGCCTGTGCATGAATCCCAAGGTGATGCTGTTTGATGAGCCGACTTCGGCGCTTGATCCGGAAATGATTTCCGAAGTTTTGGACGTGATGGTTGAACTTGCCGAAGACGGTATGACGATGATTTGCGTGACTCACGAAATGGCTTTTGCCAAGCGAGTCGCGGATCGGGTGATTTTTATGGATGCCGGAGAAATTGTCGAAGAAAACGAGCCGCAGGCGTTTTTTGATAATCCACAGAATGAGCGAACTAAGCAGTTCCTGAGTCAGATTATTCAGCACTGAAAAACGTGAGCCAGCATGCGAATTTGTTTGAATGAAAGCATGCCGTAGGGGGCTGTTACGCGCAGCATATTCTTTTTAACTTTACCTGAGCTAACTCACGTTTGAGTCGAGCGACTTCTTCATTTCTTGGGTTACCTTGGCCAGTGAAAGCAGCTTTAGTCGGCTCGCTGAATTTCTTGAGTCAGTGCCATAACATATTGTGATTAATAACCAAGGTTTCTGGCGACTTCGGAACCGGAAATGTTGGACTGCTGCACTAGCAGCAGCGCCTCTTATTTATATTTTTTGTAGTACTGTCTTTTGGACATGGAGCGCCTTGTAAAAGTAAATTATTCACTCTTAACCAGGTGTCCGCCAAATCAGGGTGAAGCCACAATTGCGGTTTACGGGGCGATGTGTGTTATTTAGTGGCGGGTTTGCGCAGCTGCGGTATGATTCGAGCGCAGGAGCGCAGAGCAAGAGCTCTCCTGTTTGTCGAGTGACATAACAGGAGAGCAACAGACTGATTAGTCGCGTCGGCGAAACAGCGGTGGCAAATCAGTCGCGGCCTGGTAGGGCTCGCTAATGGTTTTAAATCCAGCCAGTGCTGCTTCGATGTCTTTGCCTTCTTTAAGTGCAAAGCTACTGAAACCGCTACGAAACATGTGTTGCAGTTGATCCTGCATTACATCGCCGATGGCCCGGATTTCACCTTGATAGCCATGACGCTCACGTAACAGGCGGGCGTAGGAGTAGCCGCGACCGTCGGTGAAGGCTGGGAAGTTGATTGCTACGAAAGCAATTTTATCTAGGTCAGCAGTAATGCTTTCGGCTTCTTCACCGGCATCAATCCATACCGCAACACCGCCATCGCGTTGGTTCAGGCTATCAGCCTGTTCCTTCCATAGTTCCACAGGCACGATGATGTCGCCCGTTGGCAGGTTGTCGGTGGCGTCTTTGGCAATTAGCTGCCAGTTATCGTCTTGAATTTGTCCGTCTTTAATAATCTTAGGCATCAGCATATACCCGTGTCTTGAATGGTTGCATACCAATACGCTCATAGGTGTCGATGAAACGTTCTTCTTCGGTACGGTTTTCAAGGTAAACCTTGATGATTTTTTCTACGGCGTCGGCCACGTCGGCTTCACCGAAGGATGGGCCAACAATTTTACCAATCTTGGCGTTAACACCGGACTCGCCGCCCAATGAAACCTGATAGAACTCGGCACCTTTTTTATCGACACCCAGAATACCGATGTTACCCACGTGGTGGTGACCACAGGCATTCATGCAGCCGGAGATGTTGAGTTCCAGCTCACCAATGTCGTACAGGTAATCCAGATCGTCAAAGCGGTGTTGCAGCTGGTCAGCGATCGGCAGTGACTTGGCGTTAGCCAGGGCACAGAAATCGCCGCCCGGGCAGCAAATCATGTCGGTTAGCAGGCCCAGGTTTGGTGTGGCAAAGCCCAGAGCTTTGGCTTCTTCCCAAACGGCATAGAGGTCTGATAATTCGATATCGGCCAAGACAACGTTCTGGAAGTGGCTGATACGCAGCTCACCAAAGCTGTATTTATCAGCCATGTCAGCCATGCTGTCCATTTGCGCGTCAGTCGCATCGCCAGGTGCAACGCCGGTTTTCTTAAGTGTCAGGGTGACAGCGGCATAGCCGGGTTTCTTGTGTGGATGAGTGTTGCGGGCTACCCAGTTGGCAAAGACGGCGTTTTCCGCTTTTTGCGCTTCAAAGTCAGCGTTTTCAGCGGGCAGGTCTTTATAGTCCGGTAGCGTGAACGCAGTGTTTACGCGATCAATTTCTTCCTGAGTGATGGTGGTTGGGCCGTCCTTCAGGTGTGCCCATTCCTCTTCAACCAAGCCAGAGAAAACTTCAGGTGTCAGTGCGCGTACCAGAATTTTGATGCGGGCTTTATACTTATTATCACGGCGGCCCAAACGGTTGTAGACGCGTAATGCAGCGTCCAGATAGCTGAGCAGGTGTTCCTTGGGCAGAAATTCTTTAATGATGCTGCCAATTAACGGGGTACGGCCCTGACCACCACCGGCGAGAATTTTGAAGCCTACTTCGCCAGCATCGTTTTTAACAATATAAACGCCGATGTCGTGTACCTGTGTAGCGGCGCGATCAGAATCAGGCGTAGCACAGATAGCAATCTTGAATTTACGTGGCAGGAAGGCAAATTCCGGGTGGAATGTTGACCATTGACGAATTAACTCAGCCCAGGGGCGAGGATCTTCAATTTCTTCTGCCGTCACACCGGCAAACTGGTCGGTGGATGTATTACGAATACAGTTACCGCTGGTTTGAATGGCATGCATTTGTACGCTGGCCAAATCAGCAAGAATATCAGGAACCTGTTCCAGCTCTGGCCAGTTAAACTGTGCGTTGTGGCGCGTGGTAAAGTGTACATAGCCACGGTCATATTTGCGGGCAATGTGAGCCAGCATGCGCATTTGTTTGGACTCCAGCATGCCGTAAGGAACGGCGATGCGGAACATGGGCGCATGGCGCTGAATGTATAGACCGTTTTGCAGACGTAGCGGCAAAAACTCATCTTCGGAAAGGTCGCCAGCAAGGTAGCGTGTGGTCTGGTCGCGGAATTGCGCGACACGATCATCAACTATTTGTTGATCGTACTGGTCGTATACGTACATAGCATCTCTTGAAATATCTTATGAATATTAATACGGGACACTATTCATGTTGCTTGAATGTTGAGCAGTCCCTCCAACTAGGCGCGTGATTTTACACGAATTTTGCGTTGGTTTTAATCAAAACCGGCAAATTAAGCGGATAAATGGGCTTTGTGGCTAAAGTGATGGCTATATGTTAAAACACCTATCAGTGCGCAACAGGTAGCTTGGGTGGTATCGCCTGTACTTTATCTAAAATTAATAGGGGTGGGGTCGTGATGAGTGAGTCAGTGGAAAGTAAGTCCAACGATGGCAATCTGGATGTTGTTTGCGCTATTTTAATTATTACCTTAGTGGTTTCAGCTGCGCTGTTCTGGGTTAGCGGCCAATAAGTATTGATTAGCCGATGGCCTGGCTTAGCACCAGCTTCACAACGGCTATCACAACTAATACAAAAACGATGGTAAAAATGACACCTGCAATGATGTAGGTGCTGGGTTTTGCCTGATTAAAATCCCGTTCCCTGTTTTTATCGCTTTGTACGCCAAAGGCAGCCGCAACGACGCTACAGATAATCTGCCAAAGCGTCAGTTTTTGCGGCTTCTTCTTAGTCATACTTTGTTGGCCTATTAGTCTTCGTAGCCCAATACGGGTGCCAGCCAGCGTTCAATTTCACGCACGGCCATGTCTTTACGTTCAGCCAGTGACTCCACTTGATCCTTGTTGATTTTGCCGATACCAAAATAACGTGATTCAGGGTGCGAGAAATACCAGCCGCTAACTGCTGCAGCTGGGAACATGGCGAAGCTTTCGGTCAGTTCGATGTCGGCATTGGCTTCTGCTTGCAGTAGGTCAAATAACGCACCCTTTTCAGTGTGATCCGGGCAGGCAGGGTAGCCAGGTGCCGGACGAATGCCGCTGTAACCTTCTTTGATTAATTCGTCATTACTGAGGCTTTCATCGGTTGCATAAGGCCAAAATTCTTTGCGGACACGTTCGTGCATGCGTTCGGCAAAGGCTTCAGCCAGGCGATCCGCCAGTGCTTTAACCATGATGCTGTTGTAGTCATCGTGGTTGGCTTCAAATTCTTCTGCGAACTCTTGGGCGCCTATGCCTGTCGTGACCGCAAAGCCTCCAATGTAGTCTTCAACACCACTTTCTTTAGGCGCAATAAAGTCAGCCAGCGATGCGTTAGGGCGATCGTTTTGCTGACCGGCCTGTTGGCGCACGTGGTGCAGCATGGTGGTCGGTTGAACGCGGTTTTCATCGCCGTAAACACCGATGTCATCGCTGCCGATACGATTCGCTGGCCAGAAGCCAATGACACCTTTGGCGGTGAAGCGTTTTTCGTCGATGATACGTTTCAGTAACGCCTGCGCATCCTTAAACAGCTCTTTTGCTTGTTCGCCAATGACTTTGTCATCAAAAATTCGAGGGTATTTACCGGCCAGTTCCCAGGTGATAAAGAAGGGGGTCCAATCGATATAGGGCACCAGTTCTTCCAATGAGTAGTCTTCAAATACCTTAACGCCCGTAAAGGTCGGCTTGGGTGGTGTGTAGGCTTCCCATTCCGGTTTAAAGCCGTTGGCGCAGGCTTGTTCGTAGGTGAGTAATTCAGATTTGGCGCGACGGTTTTTGTTACGGAAACGTACGCCTTCGTATTCGGTGCGAACCTCTTCTAACAGTGCGGGTTTGTTTTCCGGGTTCATCAGGCGCGAAGCAATGCTCACGCTACGTGATGCATCAGCAACATAAATCGTGCCGTCATTTTGAAATTGCGGTTCAATCTTAACGGCCGTGTGTGCCTTGGAGGTGGTGGCGCCGCCAATCATCACTGGAAGATGGAAATCCAGACGCTGCATTTCCTTGGCAACGTGCACCATTTCATCCAGTGACGGTGTGATCAAGCCGCTCAGGCCGATGATGTCGACATTCTCTTCGATGGCGACTTTCAGTAATTTCTCACAGGGCACCATGACGCCGAGGTCGATGACTTCAAAGTTATTACATTGCAGCACAACGCCGACGATGTTTTTACCGATGTCGTGTACGTCACCCTTAACGGTTGCCATCAATATTTTACCGTTGCTCTTTGAAGCTGCGCCGTCTTTTTCTTCTTCAATGAAGGGCAGTAGATGAGCAACGGCCTGCTTCATTACACGGGCGCTTTTAACCACCTGAGGCAGGAACATTTTACCGGAACCAAACAGATCACCAACCACGTTCATGCCGTCCATTAATGGACCTTCAATGACGTGAATGGGGCGTTCGGATTCCAGACGGGCGGCTTCAGTATCTTCTTCAATAAAGGCGTTAATACCTTTAACAAGTGAGTGCTCAAGGCGCTTTTTAACGGGCCAGCTGCGCCACTCGGGATCTATCTCTTCTTTTTTCTTGCCGTCGCCACGGAATTTGTCAGCAATGGCTAATAGGTTTTCAGTGCCATCAGGTGTGCGGTTAAGAACAACATCTTCTACTTTATCGAGCAGCTCTTTGGGCAGGTCATCGTAAACGGCCAGCTGACCGGCGTTAACAATCGCCATGGTCAAACCTGCCTGAATGGCGTGGTAAAGGAATACCGAGTGGATCGCTTCGCGTACCGGGTTGTTGCCACGGAAGGAGAAGGACACGTTGCTGACGCCGCCGGAAATCATCGCGTGCGGCAGGTTCTGTTTGATCCAGCGCGTGGCTTCAATGAAGTCGACTGCGTAGTTGTTGTGCTCTTCGATACCGGTAGCGATAGCAAAAATGTTTGGATCGAAAATAATGTCTTGGGGCGGATAGCCCACTTCGTTGACCAAAATATCGTAGGAGCGCTTGGATATATCAATTTTGCGTTGCAGATTGTCTGCCTGGCCATCGGTGTCGAAGGCCATGATGATTACGGCGGCGCCGTGCAGCATACATTTACGGGCGTGCGCGATGAACTGTTCTTCGCCTTCTTTCATGCTGATCGAGTTAACGACACATTTACCCTGTGCGCATTTCAGTCCAGCTTCAATGATTTCCCACTTGGAGGAATCGAGCATGATAGGTACACGGGAAATGTCGGGCTCGGAGGCGATCAAGTTAAGGAACCTGACCATGGCTGCTTCGGAGTCGAGCATGCCTTCGTCCATGTTAATGTCGATGATCTGCGCGCCGTTTTCCACCTGCTCACGGGCTACTGTTAGCGCTTTGTCAAATTCATCTTCAAGAATAAGGCGTTTGAACATGGCTGAACCGGTAACGTTGGTGCGTTCACCGACGTTCACAAATAGCGACTCAGACGTAATATTAAAGGCTTCAAGTCCGCTCAGGCGACATTGCTTTTCAATTTCGGGGATTTCGCGTGGCTGACATTGCGCGGCTTTTTCAGCAATGGCGCGAATATGATCCGGTGTGGTACCACAGCAGCCGCCAACAATGTTTAGCAGGCCAGACTCGAGGAATTCACCAACAATCTCGGCCATTTCTTCCGGTGTTTGGTCGTATTCGCCAAACTCGTTTGGCAGGCCGGCGTTGGGGTGTGCGCTAACGTTGGTGTCGGCTTTAGTGGCCAATTCTTCAACGTAGGGGCGCATGTCGGTGGCGCCTAGGGCACAGTTCAGACCAACAGAAATGGGTTTGGCGTGTGCAATGGAGTTCCAGAATGCTTCGGTGGTTTGGCCCGAAAGGGTACGGCCACTGGCATCGGTAATGGTGCCCGAAATCATGATCGGTAGTTCGATATCATGATCCATGTAATAGCTTCTAACTGCGTAGATGGCAGCTTTGGCATTCAAGGTGTCAAACACGGTTTCAATTAAAATGATGTCGACGCCACCTTCTATAAGGGCAGCGGTGGCTTCGGTGTAGTTTTCAACCAGCTGGTCAAAGGTGACGTTACGGAAACCGGGGTCATTTACATCTGGCGACAACGTGGCGGTACGGCTTGTTGGGCCGATAACACCGGCAACAAAGCGTGGTTTGTCAGGGTTTTGAGCGGTCATTTCGTCAGCAACTTCGCGAGCGATTTTGGCGCCTGCGACGTTTAATTCGTAGCTTAACTCTTGTAGGGCGTAATCGGCTTGCGAAATGGCGTTGGAATTAAAGGTGTTCGTTTCCAGAATGTCGGCACCAGCTTCCAGGTAGGCACGCTGAATTTCGCGGATGATGTCCGGCTGGGTAATGCTTAATAAGTCATTGTTACCCTTCAGCAGATTATCGAAGTCCTTGAAGCGCTCGCCACGATAATCAGCTTCCTCCAGACCGTAGCCCTGAATCATGGTGCCCATGCCGCCGTCCAAAACCAAAATACGATCTTTCAGGGCTGCGTTCAGGGCGCTGATGCGTTGCTCAAGTGCTGTCATATAACTACCTTAAATGTGCTGGAAATTCTGTGGATATGAAAATGCGCGCCATTTTATCAGATAAGCGACACTTTTTGCGCTAAATTATTGTATTTGAGTGTTCTGATTTGGGTTGTAAATAAAACTTGAATCTTTTAGTCAGGTTTATCTCTATTGATGCATAGCGTACAATGCGCATCGATTTTGAAATAGTTGTTTGTATGAGGTGTTAACGTGAGTGAAACAATAGAAATTACCCCGAACGCTCAAGAGTATTTGGTGGAGCTGCTGTCTGGTCAGGAGCAGAAGGGTGTTGGCGTACGTATTTTCGTATTGCAGCCGGGTACACCTCAAGCTGAGACCTGTTTGGCCTATTGTCGTCCAGGTGAAGAAAAGGACGGCGATTTGAAAATCGAAGGTATGCCGTTTCCTACGTATCTGGAAAAGAAAAGTCTGCCGTATCTTGAAGAAGCTAACATCGATTACAACAAAGACCGCATGGGTGGTCAGCTGACTATTAAGGCGCCTAATTCCAAACTACCTAAGGTTTCTGAAAATAGCACGCTGGAAGAGCGGGTTAACTATGTGTTGTGGACTGAAGTGAATCCCATGCTGGCCTCTCACGGTGGTGAAGTGAGCTTGATGGAAATTGCAGAAGAAACTGTCGCCGTGCTGAAGTTTGGTGGTGGTTGCCAGGGTTGTAGTTCGGTTGATGTGACACTTAAAGAAGGTGTTGAGAAAACCCTGCGTGAGCATATCCCAGAGTTGACGGAAATTCGTGATACGACTGATCATGAAGACCGCACCAACGCCTATTATTAAGGTGGATTTTTGATCCCGACTTCCATTGTCTGAAATGCCTTGATTTTCTTTGACATATCAAGGCTCTGCCCCTATTATTGCGCGCCTATGTCAGTAGCACCCTTGCCAAGAGTTATCGAGCCGCTTAAGTTAGTTGAGCAGCGTATTGATTTAGAGGGTCACGTTGCGCTCTCTGAATGCGAGCGCTTGCAAGAAACTTTGTTGAGTTCTGATGGCGATATTCATGTCTCATTACGTTTTGGAAAAGACGAAGATGGGCAGCGTGTTATCAGTGGAACGTTGCAGGCTGATGTCGTGATGGAGTGCCAGCGTTGTTTGCAGCCGGTCTCATTGTCGGTTCAGGGTGGCATAAACTTGGCGATAGCACGACACGAGGATGCGGTTAAGAGATTGCCGGGTTATTATGATCCGTTACTGTTAAGTGCACCTGAGATTGAATTATGGCCGTTGATTGAGCAAGAGCTGATGCTGAGCTTGCCAATCGTGGCAACACACCCTGAAGGTGAGTGCAAAGCCGACTCATCCTATCAGGCAAAAGATGACGAATTACAGCAGGACAAGCCTAACCCCTTTGCGGTGCTTGCCGAGCTAAAGAATCAAAAATAGATTTTTGGAGTTAAATCATGGCCGTACAGAAAAACAAAAAATCCCGTTCACGTCGTGGCATGCGTCGTTCTCACGATGCGTTGACTGGACCTACTTTATCAACTGATTCAGTAACGGGTGAAGTTCACCGTCGCCACCACATCACTGCTGATGGCTTCTACCTGGGTAAAAAAGTTGTAGAAGTTAACGACGAAGAGTAATTTTGGCTCTTTCGGTCTCGATTGCAGTAGATGCAATGGGCGGGGATTACGGTCCCCGCGTCACCGTTCCGGCAGCATTTAAGTGCCTGCCAACCCACCCTGAGCTACGGCTCATCTTTATTGGCGATCAGGTAGCTATCGAAGCTGCTTTGCCTGCCGATGCCTGCGATTATCAAGCACGCTACCAAATCGTTCACAGCCCATCTGTGGTTGCAATGGACGAAGCTCCCTCCAGTGCTTTGCGAAACAAAAAAGATTCCTCGATGGCTGTCGCTTTAACGTTGGTTAAAGAAGGGCGGGCCAGTGCCTGTGTCAGTGCCGGGAATACCGGGGCGTTAATGGCTTTGGGGCGCTTTTTGCTGGGTACCCCTGAAGGTATTAAGCGACCGGCTTTTATTACTGAAGTGCCAACTTTGAAGGGCCATTGTCATGTGCTTGACCTTGGCGCCAATCTGGACTGTAGTCCCAAGCAGTTACATCAATTTGCGGTGATGGGCTCAATTGTTTCTCAGGCCGTGGATGGTTGCGATAAGCCGCGTGTTGGCTTGTTGAACGTGGGCCATGAGGCGACCAAAGGAAATGAGCTGGTGCGTGAAACTGCCGAGCTATTAAATGGTCAGAGCGAGCTGAATTACATCGGCTTTGTTGAAGGGAATGATATTTTTTCAGATCGCGCTGATGTTATTGTCTGTGATGGCTTTGTCGGTAACGTGGCGCTCAAGACCAGTGAAGGTCTGGCATACATGGCTGGTGTGCTGCTTAAGCAGGCGCTGAAAAAAAATCTATTTACGCGCTTTATTGGCTTGTTAGTCAGGCCGACTTTTAAAAAATTAAGTGACCAGATAAGTCCTGCTAACCGTAACGGTGCCAGTTTGCTCGGTTTAAAAGGTATCGTGATTAAAAGTCATGGTAACGCCGATGAACGCAGTTTTACGCAGGCGCTTAAACGTGCGATACGTGAGATTGAAACCAATGTGCCGCAACTTATCAGCGATAGTTTGTTAAAACAGTAATTTTAAGCCTCCTCATCGGAGCTAAAAATATATTTAGTTTGTTTGTATTGATTAGAATTTAGGAAGAAAAATATGAGCCAATCTTTAGCGTTTGTGTTTCCGGGACAGGGTTCCCAGGCCGTTGGCATGCTAGCCAATGTTGCCGAGCAATTTCCCCAGATAAAAGCTACTTTTGACGAAGCGTCAGCGGTATTAGGTACTGACCTGTGGCAGCTGGTGCAGGAAGGTCCTGCCGAGGCGCTGAATCGCACGGACATGACCCAGCCTGCATTATTAACGGCCAGTGTTGCCCTGTGGCGCGTTTGGTCAGAGCAGGGTGGCGCTACGCCAGCCTTCATGTCCGGTCACAGTCTGGGTGAGTACAGTGCGTTGGTGTGTGCTGGCGCTCTGAATTTTAAAGATGCAGTAAAGCTCGTTAATAAACGCGGGTTGTTTATGCAGGCGGCGGTACCAGCAGGTGAGGGCGCGATGGCGGCTATTATCGGTCTGGACGACGCAGCTATTGAATCGGCCTGTGAGCAAGCTGCTCAAGGCGATGTGGTTTCTGCTGTTAACTATAATTCACCGGGTCAGGTAGTCATTGCTGGTCAGACTGAAGCGGTTAATCGTGCGATGGTGCTGTGTAAAGAAGCGGGTGCTAAACGTGCCTTGCCACTCCCCGTGAGCGTGCCTTCTCATTGTGCACTGATGAAACCTGCAGCCGAGCAACTGGCCGCTGAGTTGGAATCCATCACTATTAGTACGCCAGCAATTCCTGTGCTGCAAAATGTCACAGCAAAGGTAACTACTGATCCTGAAGCTATCAAGGCTAACTTGGTGCAACAACTGTATCGTCCGGTACTGTGGGTTGATTGTGTTAACAATATGGCCGGTCAAGGTGTTGAGCGCATGTTGGAATGTGGTCCAGGTAAAGTGCTGAGTGGCCTCAATAAACGAATCAGTCGTGGTTTGGAGGTGGCAACCGTTGCCGATCCTGAACTGCTGAGCAATGTATAACCCTTATTTATTAAGTATAAGTAGGAAAAGATTATGAGCATTGAAGGAAAAATAGCGCTGGTAACTGGCGCAACTCGTGGTATTGGTAAAGCCATTGCGCTGCAGCTGGCTGCACAGGGTGCGACTGTTATTGGTACGGCGACCTCAGAATCAGGTGCAGAAAAAATCAAAGCCAGCCTTGCTGAGGCGGGTAACGCCGGTACCGGCATCGTGTTGGATGTGTCTTCACCAGAGTCCATCGCAGCAGCGATTGCAGAAATTAATGAGCAGTTTGGCGCGCCAACAATTCTGGTCAACAATGCCGGTATTACCCGTGACAACCTTATGTTGCGCATGAAAGAAGATGAGTGGGATGCGGTGATTAATACCAATCTGACATCAATCTTCCGCGTATCAAAAGCTGTGTTGCGTGGCATGACCAAAGCACGCTGGGGCCGGATTATTAACATCAGCTCTGTCGTGGGCACCATGGGGAATGCCGGTCAAGCCAACTATGCGGCCGCGAAAGCGGGTGTTGAAGGTTTTAGTCGTTCACTGGCCCGTGAAGTGGGTTCGCGTGGCATTACGGTTAATAACGTAGCACCAGGTTTTATTGATACTGATATGACCAAAGAATTATCGGATGATCATAAGGCGGCAATGCTTTCTGCGGTGCCTGTGCAACGTCTTGGTCAACCAGAAGAAATTAGTGCGGCTGTGGGTTATCTGGCCAGCGAAGCTGCGGGTTATGTGACGGGTGAAACGCTGCATGTAAACGGCGGCATGTATATGTAATCAGGCTCTGCGGGCTGATTAGAGTAATTTAATGCAGGCATAAAAATAAGATTTCTTATAACTAATGCGTATTGTATTAGCTGAGAACTTTGATAAGATGCCAACTCATTCGAACGAGTCAAATCACCGGCTCTACAGATACGAGTTTACAATAAGAATTTTGGCAAAATTGCTGAGACCTTTAAATAATCCATAGGAGTGACAAAGGTTATGAGTACTGAAGATCGCGTTAAAAAGATTGTTTGCGAACAACTGGGTGTTAAGGACGAGGAAGTTACCAATGAGTCTTCTTTCGTTGAAGATCTGGGTGCTGATTCACTCGATACTGTTGAACTGGTAATGGCTTTGGAAGAGGAATTCGAAACTGAAATTCCTGATGAAGAAGCTGAAAAAATCACTACCGTACAGCTGGCGATTGATTACATCAACGCAAACCTGTAATCGGTTAGTGTAGTTTTTAAAGCCGCGCACACTTATGTGTAGCGCGGCTTTTTTGTATTTAAGCGTATAACAAGTAGTGTGGAGAACAGGTATGTCGCGTAGACGCGTAGTTGTAACAGGTATGGGTGCCGTAACGCCTTTGGGTAATACGGTCAGTGAAAGCTGGGAAAATATTGTAGCGGGTAAAAGCGGCATCGCGCCGATTGAACTGTTCGATACATCTAAGTATACAACACGTTTTGGCGGTTCCATTCGTGGCCTCGATATGGATCAGTATTTGCTCCCTAAAGAAGCACGCAAGATGGATATCTTTATCCAGTACGGCATGGTGGCGTCTATTCAAGCGATTGAAGATTCCGGTCTGGAAACCACTGAAGAAAATGCTGGACGTATTGGTGTAGCGGTAGGCTCCGGTATTGGTGGTCTGACCATGATCGAAAAGAACTACGATGCTATTTTGGCCAGTGGTCCTCGTAAGGTTTCTCCCTTCTTCGTACCTGGCAGTATCATTAATATGATCTCCGGTAACCTGTCGATCAAATACGGCTACAAAGGTCCAAATATCGCGATTGTTACCGCTTGTACGACCGGCACCCATAACATCGGTTTCTCTGCGCGTATGATTCAGCAGGGTGATGCCGACGTGATGATTGCTGGTGGTGCTGAAATGGCAACCTCTCAGCTGGGGCTGGGTGGTTTTGCTGCAGCACGTGCACTTTCAACTCGCAACGATGATCCTCAGGCGGCTAGTCGCCCGTGGGATAAAGACCGTGATGGTTTTGTATTAAGTGATGGCGCCGGTGTGATGGTGCTGGAAGAGTACGAACATGCCAAAGCGCGTGGCGCAAAAATTTATGCTGAAGTAACTGGTTTTGGTATGAGCGGCGATGCTTATCACATGACATCACCGCCTGCCGATGGCAGTGGTGCAGCGGCTTCTATGAGCAACGCTATCCGCGATGCCGGACTGAATGCTGATGCTGTTGATTACATCAACGCACACGGCACTTCAACACCGGCCGGTGATGTGGCTGAAACCTTGGCTGTGAAATCAGTGATGGGCGATGCGGCTAAAAATGTAGCTGTTAGCTCGACTAAATCCATGATTGGTCACCTGCTGGGTGCTGCTGGTGCGGTTGAAGCTATTTTCAGCGTGTTGGCTATCAAAGATAGTGTCGCGCCGCCTACCATTAATCTGGATAACCCAGATGAAGGTTGTGACCTGAACTACGTTGCGCACACAGCGCAGCAACGAAATATTGACGTTGCAGTCTCCAACTCCTTTGGTTTTGGTGGTACTAATGGCTCTCTGGTTTTCCAGAAACTTAAATAGCCGCATTGTTTAAAGGTGTTGGTCTCCGGCACCTTTTTCAGTTCCTTCCAGAAAGATTTATTCTATACTTTTGATTCCTTTCACATCGTTTGAGTGGTTACGAAAGTGTCTTCATCATTGTCTTCAACACTGCCCCGCACACTAATTAACGGCCAAAGCTGTGATTCTCTGGCGATATCCGATCGTGGCCTAGCCTATGGTCATGGTGTTTTTGAAACCATCCGTCTCTGTCAGGGCCGTCCAGTGTTGTGGAAGCAACATATGGAACGCTTGCAGCAGGGCTGTACCCGATTAGGCATTGATGTACCTGAGCATCTTGATTCTGAACTGATGAATGAGGTTCGGCACCTGTGTGGCCTAGATACCGAAGGTGTGATTAAAATTATTCTTACTGCGGGCAGTGGTGGTCGAGGTTATGCCGCGCCGCAGGTGACCGATAGCCAGCGTATCGTCACGCTTTTCCCGTTACCTGAATATCCTGCTGATCGCGCTGAAGGTGTAAACGTCATTAGCTGCAACTACCGTTTACCGTTGAATGCTCAGCTGGCAGGCATGAAACACCTGAATCGCTTGGATCAGGTGTTAGCCCGTGGTGAATGGCAGGATAGCGCAACGGCTGAAGGCATCGTTTGTGATACTAACGGTAAGGTCGTGGAAGGCACCATGAGCAATTTGTTTGCCGTGAAGGAAGGTGTATTGCTGACGCCTTCGCTTGATCAGGCGGGTGTGATGGGCATCATGCGTGATTTTATTCTGCAAAGCGCCGATGCCATGGGGATGCAAAGCCGTGAAGTGAGCTTTACGGCTGATGAGTTCAAACAGGCTGACGAACTTTTTCTGACTAATAGTGTGATTGGACTGTGGCCGATTAAACAGTGGGATGAGCAGCGTTATTACAAAGGTGTGAGCACCGGTATTTTTCAGGCACGCATTGAGCAGTTGTTAAACGAAGGCGTCTGATGAGGCTACTTAAAAAACTCAAATTTGTGGTGTTGGGGCTACTGGCAGTGGCCTTGGTGTCGGGTTTTTACGGTTATCGTTATTTAACTCAACCCCTGAACCTGTCACCTCAGAGCTTGGATGTAGCGGCTGGTAGCGGCTTTTCAACAATAACTGCACGCCTGCAACAGCAGGGGGTAATCACCCAGCCGACTATCTGGAAAATCTACGCACGCCTGACCGGCAAAGCCACGCGTGTGCAGGCGGGTGAATACCAGTTTGAGTCAGGACTTTCGCCAGCGGCCATTCTCGCTAAACTGGTGCGTGGTGATGTCATTCAATATCAGATTACGCTGGTCGAGGGTTGGGCCTTCAAGCAGTTGCTACAAGCACTGGCGACAGAAGAAAAGCTGGAGCATCGGCTGACGGAATTAAACAGCGCAGAAATTATGGCGAAATTGGGTCATGAAAAAGAGCATCCAGAAGGTCGCTTTTTCCCCGATAGTTATCAGTTCACCAGCGGTACCTCGGATGTAGATATTCTGCGCCGCGCCTATCAACGCCTGAGCACTATTCTTGATGAAGAGTGGCAGCAGCGTGGCAAGAATCTGCCCTATAAAAATGCTTATCAGGCGCTAATCATGGCCTCCATTGTTGAGAAGGAAACCGGCCAGGCCAGCGAACGTGCTGAAATTTCCGGTGTATTTGTCAGACGTTTGCACAAGGGCATGCGCCTGCAAACAGACCCCACGGTGATTTATGGCTTGGGTGATAGCTACAAGGGCAATATTCGTCGTAAACACCTCAAGCAGCGCACGCCCTACAACACCTATGTGATTCGCGGTTTGCCGCCGACACCGATAGCTATGGTAGGTCGCGAGGCGATTCATGCGGCACTACACCCTAAAGAAGGTAAAAGTCTGTATTTCGTTGCCAAGGGGGACGGTAGTCATTTTTTTTCTGATACACTCGAGCAACACAATAAAGCGGTTCGGCGTTATCAGTTGAAACGCGTCGAACAGTACCGCTCCAGCCCAAACATAAACTGAGACCTTTGCACAAAACCATTGACGAGTAAAAATGGTTAAAATCTTCCTGCTTTTCGTTGAAAAACTTGCCAATAGCTCGCTATTGCCTGCCTTTTCCGCCTCAACCAGAACGATTTTACCTCATTATTCTTTCGCCCCCTGCTTTATGCAAAGGTCTCCAACTGATTACAGAGAAAATAAATGACGGGCGTGTTTATCACCGTTGAAGGCGTTGAAGGGGTCGGCAAGACCACCAACATGGCCTTTATCCAGCAGTACCTTAAATCTCATCAGGTTGAACTTACCGTTACCCGCGAACCCGGCGGTACACCCTTGGCCGAAGAAATTCGTGGTCTATTGCTGGCCAATCACGAGGAAGTGCTAAACAACGATGCCGAATTGTTGTTGGTGTTTGCTGCTCGAGCCCAGCACCTCGGCCTGTTGATTAAACCTGCTTTGGCGCAGGGTAACTGGGTGTTGAGTGATCGTTTTACCGATGCAACATACGCTTATCAGGGTGGTGGCCGGGGCTTGTCTATTGCGATGATTGCCGAGCTGGAACAGGCTGTGCAGGGTGATCTGCGACCGGATTTGACGCTGTTGCTGGATGTGCCGGTGGAAATTGGCCTAGCCCGTGCCGGGCAACGTGGCGAGCTGGATCGTTTTGAGCGTGAAAAGCAGGCTTTCTTCGAAAAGGTACGTAATACCTATTTAGAGCGCGCTGCTGCCGAGCCGCAACGCTTTTGCATTATTGATGCCAGTCAGCCTCTGGAGGCTGTTCAGGCGGATATTGAGGCGGCTCTGCAACCCTTTTTGGCTCGTCACGGATTAAGTAAAGCTTGAAACTATGACTGAGAATCTAGCATCTCTGGCCCCTTTTCCCTGGCAGCAAGCTAACTGGCATCAATTGCTGGATCAGCATCAGCAGGGGCGCTTGCCGCATGCGTTATTGTTGAGTGGTCATGCTGGCACAGGTAAAAGCCTGTTTGCGCAGACGCTGGCGGCGTATCTGCTGTGTTCTCAGCCGGTTGAGGGCAAAGCCTGCGGAGAGTGTAAAGGTTGTCATTTGCGGGCAGCGGGTACTCATCCGGATTTAATGCTGGTTGCGCCTGAGGAAAAAAGCCGAGTCATTAAGGTGGATCAGGTGCGTGCGCTGAAGGATTTTTGCGGTAAAACAGCGCAGCTTAATGGCTACAAAGTCATTATTTTGAAACCTGCCGACAGTCTGAATATCAGCTCGGCCAATGCCTTGCTCAAGGATCTTGAGGAGCCACAACCCAACACCGTATTTTTGTTGGTTTCAGATCAGCCTGCGCAGTTAGTTGCAACTATTCGTAGTCGCTGCCATCAGCTAAGTTTCCAGGTACCTGAAATTGATCTCGCTTCGCAGTGGTTGGCTGAGAGGGTAGAGCATGCTGAACAGCTGCCGCAGTTATTGCGCATGGCTGACAATGCGCCGCTGCTGGCGCTGAAGCTGTATAACAACGATGCACTCAACCATCGTAAAACGATTTATCGTGGCTTGGCTGAAGTACAACAGGGTAAAAGTCACCCCGCAGCAGTTGCGCAAAGTTTACAAGCTTATGAGCCGTTGGAGCTGGTGAATTGGATACAAATTTGGGTGAGCGATGTCATTAAGGCCGCGCAAACAGGTGACACTGAACAGCTGAAAAACCAGGATTTAGGCGGGTTTTTAATGAAAACCGCCGCGCAAGCACAACTTAATGGACTATATTTATACCTAGATTGCCTGCAAGAACAACGCCAAGCGTTGCTCTCGGGACATAACCCGAATAAAATCCTCTTGCTTGAGTCGCTGTTAATCAGCTGGGCTCAATGTTTTGAGCGTTAATAACTGTATCACTATGAGTTGGAAGATGTATGGCTGATGGCGGCCCAAGAAACGGAATATTATCGCTAACCATTAAGGATAAAGCGGTGCTGTACGCAGCGTTTATGCCCTTTGTAAAAAATGGTGGTTTATTTATTCCGACCAACAAAAAGTACAAGTTGGGCGCAGAGGTCTTTATTCTGTTGTCGTTAATGGAAGAGCCTGAGAAATTGCCGATTGCTGGCAAAGTGGTGTGGATTACACCCAAAGGCGCTCAGGGCAGCCGCGCAGCAGGCATTGGTATCCAATTCAATAATGAAGACGATACGGTGCTGAAAAAGATCGAGACCTATCTGGCCGGTGCGCTGGATTCTGATCGTCCTACTTATACGCTTTAAATTCCCTCGATTCCCTTTTAAAGCTCTCTAATTCTTAAAGGTTTCCAATGTGCTGGTAGATTCCCATTGTCACCTGGATCGTCTTGATCTTGCGCCCTACGACGGCGATCTCAGCAAAGCCATTACGGCCGCTCGAGATGTCGGTGTTAATCACATGCTGTGCGTGGCCATTAGCTTAGCTAAGTTGCCGGATGTCTTGAGTATTGCCGAGCAATACGAAGGCGTTAATGCCTCCGTGGGTGTGCATCCGTTACAGGACAGTGACGCCGATGTGACCGTTGAGCAGCTGGTTGAACTGGCGCAGCATCCCAAAGTAGTGGCCATTGGTGAAACAGGGCTGGATTACTTCTACGACAAGGATCGTGCCGCAGAGCAGCAGGTGCAGTTTGTGAAGCACATGCAAGCGGCTAAAGCCTGTCGCAAGCCGGTGATTATTCATACTCGCGATGCGCAGCAGGATACGCTGGATATTATTCGTGCCGAGGGTGATCCGGAATTAGCGGGTGTGTTGCACTGCTTTACCGAATCCTGGGATATGGCCAAGCAGGCCATGGATATGAACTACTATATTTCTCTGTCGGGCATCGTGACGTTTAACAGCGCGACGGAATTACGTGAAGTGGCCAAGAAAATCCCGCTGGAACGTTTACTGATCGAAACAGATTCGCCTTACCTTGCCCCGGTACCTTTTCGTGGTAAGAAAAACGAACCTAAATACGTCGCCCAAGTGGCGGAGTTTCTGGCGGAATTACGTGGAATTTCAGTGCAGGAACTGGCGGCTATTACTCGCGAAAACTACTTCAGGTTATTTAGTATTAAGGCCTGAGAAACGTCTGGGCTACCCCTTAGCTTTATCAGCCTTATTCATCGGTTCTTTGGGATTAATAATCTCTTCAATCAGCGGGTCTTTGGCCCTTAAGTGCTGATCTGCTTCATTTTCCATTAGATAATCATCGCTGTCAGCAGCCGCTACCCCATCCTCTTCGGGCAGCGTTTTTTCTTGATATTTGGCATAAGCCTCGGCCTGTTCATAGTGACCCCGTTCATCGAGCATGGCACCGGAACCGTGCCAGGGCAACAGGCGGTAACAACCGTAGTCATCGCAGTCGATGAAGGGGTATTTAATAATCTCGAAGTAGGGTGAATAGTCGAAATCTTTGGGCGTACAGATGCGGGGGTTACGACGAAACAGGCGTACTTCATTATCCTTGGTGCTGCGTACCAATGGCAGGATGGGGAATTGAATATAGGCAAATGATTCGGCGATCATCGTTGAGCACACGGTGCGAGTGGGGCGGCCAGCATTGTGTTCGAAGAGGCTGGAGCGCCAACGCCGTGGCAGAAGTGTCCAGGGAAACAGGAAGCGGGCTAAATCCAGTATCTGGCGGATATCATAGTCAAACCCCAAGCGGCTGATGGCAAAGTTAACGGCCTGTTGGCTGTCACGGTGGGATAGACTTTTGGGGCGGCAGATCCGCAAGTGATCGGTGTCGTAGTCGGTGAGCGGGCGTAATACCGTGCCTTCACCGAGCAGGCTTTCCATAATCAATTGTATGTCCGGCTCGTCACCAAAATGATCAGCAGCGCGGGCGCGGAATTTCGGGTCTTCAATGTCGTGCAGGCGGCCGATATAGAGTGCCGCGTGGGTCCAGGGGCTTTGGGTGATAATACGAATAACGTTGCTGATCCGGCTGCGACCTTCAACCAGAATGACATCGCAGGGGCGCACTTCATGACGAATGCGCTCAAAGTCGCTCATCGGCGTTAATAACGGTGCCCGCTCCCGGTTAAGCCAGCCGGTTATCCTACGTTCCAGAAATGAAAGAGAAATGCCCATATCACTCCAGTAATTGCTTGTTTCCAGTAAACCTTATAACGATTAGGTGATTATCACCTAAATAGCTCAATTTTTCTTTTAATCCTGTGCTTTCTTCGATCGAAGGTTATCGATCAAGGAAATTTAATGCCTGATCCAGTTTTTCAAAGGGTGTGTAAAAGTGGGGTGAAAAGCGCACGCCACCGCCGCGATGGGCGCAAATAATGTTGTTATCCATTAACGACTGGTACAGCTTGGGTGCGCTCATAAGGTTGTGTGTGAAGGTGATGATACCCGCCCGTCGTTGGGATTCAATGGGGCTGATAACCGTAATGTCTGGGCGGCTGGCCAGACCGTCGAGCAGGTATTGCAGGCGTAATTGTAGTTGCCGTTCCACTTCGGTCATGCCGATTTCTTCAAGTAGCGACAGGCTGGCGTTTAAGGCGTAAGCGCCGAGCATATTAGGGCTGCCACACTCGAAGCGTTGCGCGTTATCTAAAGCTTCCCACTCCAGCCGGTCATAATTGCCGCGATGTTTGACCATGTGCCAGCCATATTCATTGAGCTGCAATTGCTTGCGTGCCTGCGGAGTACTGTAAAACAATGCCAGTCCTTCGGGACCCAGCATCCATTTATGACCGTCGGCGACCACAAAATCGGCCTGGTAAGCCTGTACGTCAAAGCAATGAGCTCCGATGCTTTGAATGGCATCAATACAAAACAGCACGTGCCGTTGTTTACAGGCTTCGCCGAGTCGCTGGCAGTCCAGTTTTAAACCGGAGGCGTACTGCACCGAGCTGATGGATAACAAACGGGTGCGGCTATCCATACAATCAATAATGGCCTGCTCCGGATCGCAGGTTTGATCGATTTCGGCTACTTTTAGTGTTACGCCGAATTTTGCCAATGACTCCCAAACAAAACGGTTGGAGGGGAATTCCTGATTGCTAATGACGACGTTATCACCGGCCTGCCAAGACAGCCCATAAGCAATAACAGACAGCGCCTCAGAGGTGTTTTTTTGCAGTGCGATATCATCACTGCTGGGCGCGTTAATCAGGTGTTGTAAGCGTTGGCGGAGCTGCTGCTCGACCTTTAACCATTGCGGGTAAGTCGCTGCACCCTGCACAATATTTTCCTGCGCAAAAGCCGATACAGCCGTCGCAGCGCGTTGCGGCCAAGGACCCACGGCGGCATGGTTAAGGTAAATCAAATCTTCATGCTGTGGAAACTCATGCTGCCAAGTCATTGATAGCCTCTGGAGACGGACAGGGAAAAATAACGCTGTTCTAGTCGACTATAGCCTGTCATATCGACAGCTGTCGAGCATGGACATCATTGCCGAGTTCTGTAGTATTAATTGCAGAAAGTCTGATTTTTAAGATTAGGCCGCGGGAGCTCACTGATGAAGTATTCACTGTTAGGCCACACCGACCTTGAGGTTAGCAAGCTGTGTCTGGGCAGCATGACCTGGGGCGAGCAAAACAGCGAAGCTGAGGCGCACCAGCAGCTGGATTGTGCCGCCGCACACGGCGTTAACTTCATTGATACTGCCGAGATGTACCCCATTCCCCCGCGTGCCGATTCACTGGGGCTGACGGAAACGTATATTGGCTCCTGGCTGAAAAACAGAACGGATCGCGACAAGTTGGTTATCGGTACCAAGGTCACGGGTCCTGGCCGTAATATGGATTATATTCGCGGCGGGCCGCGCCTTACCGCGGAGCATATTTACAAGGCTGTGGATGAGAGTCTGCAACGCCTGCAAACCGATTATATTGATCTTTACCAACTGCATTGGCCTGATCGTAATAGTAACTTCTTCGGCAAGCTGGGTTATCAACACCAGGAGCATGAAGAAACGACGCCAATTCTGGAAACGTTGGAAGCACTCGATGAGCTGATTCAGCAGAATAAGGTGCGTTATATCGGTGTTTCCAACGAAACTCCCTGGGGGGTAATGAGTTATCTACGGCTCAGGGATCACTACCAACTACCGGTCATTCAGACCATTCAAAATCCCTATAACCTGCTTAATCGCAGCTATGAAGTCGGGTTGGCTGAAATCAGTATGCGTGAAAAAATCGGTTTACTGGCCTATTCACCATTGGCTTTTGGCACGTTAACCGGCAAATACCTTGATGGTCAGCAACCCGAAAATGCACGTTGTACGCGCTTCAAACATTATCTACGCTATGCCGGTGAGTCTGCGACAAAGGCAATCAAAGCTTACGTTGAGTTGGCGCATGATCACGGTTTGGAGCCTGCAAAAATGGCGCTGGCCTGGGTGAACTCACGCCCTTTCACGACCAGCACGATTATTGGTGCGACATCACTGCAGCAACTGGAAATGAACCTGGCCAGTATTGATGTTGAGTTGAGCGATGAGGTGTTGCAGGGCATTGAAGCTATCCATCGGGAGATTTCCAATCCGTGCCCTTAAAGTGAAGTGGCTATCAATTCCCTTTAACGTCAAAACGTAGATGAAATGGCACGACAATGTCGCTAAAACTGCTCTTTTGTCTAACCTTATAATTATCAAAGATTTATTGTTCTGCGATGAGTTCATCGCAAAAAAAAGCGGATGATTATTTACGGTATTCAAATGGATACCAGTACTTGTTTTGGCAAGTGCTGGCTTGTTTAGTCTGCAACGGAAGGAGTCGCTTTAGATGAATTTGTCAGCAATGTTTATGGTGTTGTAAATCGTGAGGTTAACCCCGCGCTCGATAGTGCCGCCAGACGTTTGGCAAGCTCTTGGATAAGAATGGGTGGCGACACTTATGCGGATGCTCTCAATGCAATTTCTACAGAGTTAGTCCGTATCTTTAATAGGGGTTGTTGATTCCCCTTAGCTTTTTGGCTGCTGTGGCCGCTCAAGATTCGGTAAATCAATCGGCGCTTCGGCCGCCGCGCTCTCCGTTGTTTTTTGAGGTTTAATAAACAAACTTTTAATACCTCGACCGGCTTTCTTCAAAGCGCGCCAGATTTTTGGTAGTAGCCAGACCAGTAATAGCAGGAATGCCACCAGTAACAGCATAAATAACCACGGATTTTGAACCGCTGTCCAGATGCCCAGTATGACGACAACATCTTCGGTGATGGAGGCGATCCAGTTGGTCATGGGTTCGGGTGAGGTGTTGATCAGCAGACGACTACCGGTTTTGGTGACGTGTGTCGTGGTTGCTAAGCCACCACCGACAATCGCTGCTGCCAGTTCCATACCTGCACCGGCATCGCCGACCATGCCGGCGGCCAATACGGCGCCGGCAGGAATACGGATAAAGGTGTGAATGCTGTCCCAGATACTGTCGACGCCAGGGATTTTGTCGACAGTGAATTCCACCATATACATCAAACCAGCCGCCGCTATCACCATCGGATTGCTGAGCACGTCGAGCTCTTCGGGTAACACCATATGGCCCGATATGCTAAGAATACCCAGCGTGGCTAGAGTGGCATACAAGTTGATGCCACTGGCCCAGCCGACGCCCATGGTCAGCGCGATAAGGGTAATGATCTGATCAAGTTGTTCCATGGGGTGCTGTCCTATATGATGCCGGTGAAAGTGATCTTTCAAAGGCTATGCTAATGCAAATAATCAACAAATCCAAAACAAGCCTTTGTTCTTTTTTGAGCCCTTCTTTGCGTTGTCGATTATTACTGATTTCAGTGTGTTTGATGCTGTTTTCAGGTTGCAGTTCAAACGGCTTTAATATTAAAAATATTGCCAAATCCGATACCGATCTGGTTTCTGATATTCATATTCGACGTATTAATGCGATGGTCGATGAGTTGGTGGTGAAGCTTTATAAGCGTAATCCCCGCGAGTTGGCTAAAGTGCCAGGGCAAACAGTTGCCATGCGGCTTCAGGAAATGGCGGATATGCCCGCTGCGTTAAGTTACGCTGAGCTGGGGGGGAAGGGCAGTATTGATGCAATGCAACTGACCTTTGATGATAATTATCCAGGCGATCGTGTTTTTACGTTGGGTACAGGCCTAAGAGGCATGTTGTACAAGGCTTATAGCGATAAAACTGAAATGTTTATGCTGGACAGCCTGGATCCGCAAAAACTCTATAATAGTGCGCGTAATTTTGAAATTGTCATTTGGCGTTTGGCGCATAAACGTAATGCCAAAGGTGAATTATGGTTGCTTACCAATAGCACTAATGGCGTGGTAAACCTGAGTTTTGAACGCCTGTTTGGCAAGATGATTGCTAATCAAGATATGATTTCTGAAATTATTTCCGATCGCGCCAATCGTACGGTTAATAAAATCTTCCATAGCATCGCGCAAGCGATGTTCCTGCCTGTTTAACTGGCCTTTTAATGATTACTGATGAACAAAAAACGGCTATTCAGACAGCCTATAAAACGCTGATTAAAAATCAGGGCTATCGACCACGTTACGGTCAACGGCTGATGATTGCTGAAATTGCCAAAATGCTCGGTTCAATTCTTACCGATGCCAAGGGCCTGCGCCTGGGTGAGTCTCACGTTTGTGTGGTTGAAGCCGGCACCGGCACGGGCAAAACCGTGGCTTATATGATGGCTTCTTTGCCATTAGCATTAGCAATGAAGAAAAAGCTGGTGGTTTCTACGGCCACTATCATGCTGCAAGAACAGCTGATCCAGAAGGATCTTCCTGATCTTTTAAGGCACAGCGGTTTGCCCTTCAGTTACGCCATTGCCAAGGGGCGAGGGCGTTACCTGTGTATGTATAAATTGGAAAGTGCTTTAGCCAATCATGCTGAAATGGCGCCGGGACAGGCGCTGTTCGAAGATGAATTAGCGCAACGACTGGATGATGATGCGCTGCAATTGTATGAAGATCTTGAAGCGCAATTCCGACAGGGTGAGTGGGATGGCGACCGCGATAACTGGTCCGATGTCATTCCTTATCAGCAGTGGCAACGTGTCACTACGGATCATAGCCAGTGTACTAACCGACGTTGTACGCATTTTGCCGACTGTAGTTATTTCCTGGCGCGCCAGCAAATTGCCGACGCTGATGTCATCGTCGCTAATCATGATTTAGTGCTTGCTGATTTATCGCTGGGCGGTGGTGCGTTATTACCTAAGCCAGAAGAAACCATTTACGTGTTTGATGAAGCACATCATCTGCCCGATAAGGCACTCAATCATTTTAGTGGTCAGTTCCGCTTGTCAGCTGCCAAACAGTGGCTAAAGCAAGTGCCAAAACTGTTAGTTCAGATTGCCAGTGAAGTGGGTTATGACCATGTTTTAGGTGAGCAAACCGAAAAACTGCCCGCCGTTCTGAAACAAATGGAAGATAATTTTGCCTTTGTTGAGGAGATTATCGAAGGTCTGTGGAATGCCAAAATGGCAGGAAGCGATGAGCGCACCTTACGTTTCAGCCGCGGTGAAGTGCCTCCAGACCTGCGTATTATTGCTAAAAATCTAGCGTTGATGTTCTCCCGACTGAACAAGACCTTGGTATTAGTGGGCGATATGTTGCTGGATAAAGCCAAGGATGAGGGCGGCGAATTACGACAAATCGCCGAACAAAACTACATGCGGCTGTCGATACCGCTGAACCGCAGTGAAGCCGGTATGCATCTCTGGCAAAGTTATGCCGTGCAGGATGAAACGGGTGAAATGCCCACCGCGCGCTGGATGAGCAAGCTTGAACAAGAGCAGGGCGATATCGAACTGTGCAGCAGTCCGGTGATGGCCTCGCAGATTTTGCAGAGCATGCTGTGGTCTGAATGTTTTGCAGCAATTCTTACGTCGGCGACTTTGTCGGCGCTGAATAACTTCAGTCGTTCTGCCACGCGCATGGGATTACCCGAAGCCACCAAATTTCATGTGGTACCGAGCCCCTTTGACTACCAGCAATGTGCCACCTTTGAAGTGCCGGAAACGGCGCTCGATCCACGTAATGGCAAGGAGTTTGAAGCGTCATTGATCACACAGCTGAACAGTTTGATTGATCCGCAATCTGCCTCACTGGTTATTTTTACCGCGCGCTATCAGATGCTGGCCGTATATAAGGGCCTGGATGCAACCATTAAGCCGCTGGTGCTGCTGCAGGATGATTATTCCAAGCAGGAATTGGTGCGTCGGCACCGAAGCATTATTGATGAGGGCAAAGGCAGCGTGATTTTTGGACTGGGCAGTCTCACTGAAGGTGTCGATTTACCCGGTGACTATGTTAAACATGTGATTATTGCCAAGCTGCCATTTTCAGTTCCCGATGATCCTGTCGAGGCAACCCTGACGGAGTGGCTCAAGGAGCAGGGCAAGGACCCGTTTTGGGAGATCAGTGTGCCTGATGCTTCAATCAAGCTTAAACAGGCCTGTGGGCGCTTATTACGGACTGAAAATGATAGTGGCAGGATCACCTTGCTGGATAAACGTATTCTGACTAAACAATACGGTAAGCCGATACTGGATTCCTTGCCGGACTATAAACGGGTATTTGGTAAACGTTGAGATGGACGGGCTGCTGGAAAGGAATTAGAAGTCGATTTCCAGCGATACTTCCTGCATGTTAATACGGTAGATTGAATTTTCACCGCTATAGGTCATGCCAACGCCCTTGTTATTAACACCGTAGGCGAAGTTTCCATCGTTCATCATCATGCCGACGCCCCATTTGCTGCCAACGCGGGTTTGGCCAAAGTAGATATCGTCTTTGATCGCCCAGCCTCTGACACGCATGCTTTTATCCACTTTCAGGCGCTGCAGGCCAAACGCATAAACCTTATGTTTTTTTACGCCATCAAGGCTGCCTTGATGAATATTACGAGTGACGCTGAGGTCATTTTGAACACCTTCAGGAGGCGGAGCGGTATAACTTTCAGGAAGCGATAAGTTCAGCTGGATGATGGGGTGTTGTGATGGATCAGGCGTGGGGGCTTGTGTGTCCGCTGATGCGAGCGGAGAAGACAATAGCAGACCGGCAGTAGCGGCTAAAATTGCGCCACGTATTACACCGTGTCTTGCCAGCTCTCGCGTCTGCATCACATCCTCCCTCTCCTCTGTCAAAAATTCGGGTAGGTATTGGTGGTTTTCATCGCTCCTTGATTAGGGATCTGCCCCCATTCTTGTCTTGTCTTGAGTATGGCACAGCTTCTTTTTTATCGGTTTGAAAAATTGTTGCTAACCTTACAATGCACATTAACTATTATCCTCAACGATATGAGTACATAGATAAAGCTACGCTTAATACACTTTGTCATTAGTAGATGTATTGAAAGAGTGATTTGCTATATAGCGCAGCTGAAAAAATCCTCAAAGCCCTGTAATTAAAGGGAACCAAGCGCTTTTTTGGTACTCTAGAAATGCGGTGCGAAACACAGAGTGATGCATTACACTTTGTGCTTTATTGGTACATAGAGCCAATAACGTAATTCTAGGAAGTTTGGTGTAAATTCAATTAATAGGTTGATGTAAAAGTTGAAGGAAAAAAGTAAGCAAAAGACTGTAAAAAACGCAGCTAAGAATGACGTGCAGGATGATGTACAGCAGCAAAAAGCTGCTCACTTCTCCAGCCATTTAGCGCACGGTCTCAAGGAAGGCGCACTGATTGGTTTACTCGCCCTGTGTGGTTATTTACTGCTGACGCTGTTCAGCTATGATCCGATGGACCCCGGCTGGACGTATACGGGTAGCAGCGCCTCTGAGCAGATAAGCAATGCCGGTGGCAGAGCCGGCGCCTGGTTTGCCGATGTGCTGTTGTCTCTGTTAGGTTATTTGGCCTATCTTTTCCCCGTCATGCTGGCCTATCGCGCCTGGCTGATTATTCGTGACCGCAGTCGAAATCAACTGTTCAGCTGGCCGCTTTTCTCATTGCATACTGCCGGTTTTGTATCGGTGCTGGTTGCCGGTACGGCCTTGGCGACGCAACATTTTGATCAATATGTCGGTGTTCTGCGTGAAACCGCCGGTGGTATTCTGGGGCAAGTCATTTCTGAACTGTTCCTGTCAGCCTTTAATTCTATTGGCGGCACACTCATTCTGTTGGCGTTATTTTTTACCGGTATGACGGTTTTTACCGGCATGTCCTGGTTACGTCTGATGGATAGGCTGGGCGGTACGGTATTGTGGCTGATTAGCTTTGTGGTGGGCATTTACCGCCGCAGGCAGCAGCGTAGCGAAGAAAAGAAAGCCTCTCAGGAAGTGCAGGAAGTTAGAAAGCGCGCTTTTGAAGTCGAGATTAAAAAAGAAGTGCACCGCGAGCCTCCAAAAATCAAAGCCATCGCGCCCGTCAAGGAAACCAGCAAGCGGGTAGAAAAAGAGCGTCAGGTGACCCTGTTTGAAGGTGAAGTGGAGGGTGAACTGCCCGCTATTGCTTTACTGGATAAAGCAGAAAAAAATGCCGGTTTTGGTTATTCAGCGGAAACGCTGGAAGCCATGTCGCGCATGCTGGAATTGAAACTGAAGGATTTTGGCATTGTTGCTGAAGTTGTTGCTGTGCAGCCTGGCCCCGTGATTACCCGCTTTGAAATACAACCGGCGGCGGGCGTTAAGGTCAGTCGTATCACCAATTTGGTGAAGGATTTGGCGCGTTCATTGGCAGTGATCAGTGTACGTGTGGTGGAGGTCATACCCGGTAAATCCGTGGTGGGTATTGAAATTCCGAACGAAGACCGTGAAATCGTACGACTCAGTGAAGTTTTGTCCAGCCGACAATATGACGAGTCCGAATCGCCACTGACCCTCGCGCTGGGTCATGATATTGGTGGCACACCCGTGGTGGCTGATCTTGCCAAAATGCCGCACTTGCTGGTAGCCGGTACCACGGGCTCCGGTAAATCGGTGGGTGTGAACGCCATGTTGCTGAGCCTGCTGTTCAAGGCTACGCCGGAAGAAGTACGGCTGATTATGATCGATCCCAAAATGCTGGAGCTGTCGGTCTACGACGGTATTCCGCATCTATTGACGCCAGTGATCACGGACATGAAGGATGCCGCCAACGGTCTGCGCTGGTGTGTGGCGGAAATGGAACGTCGTTATCGCCTCATGGCTGCCATGGGTGTGCGTAGCCTGAGTGGCTTTAATCGTAAGGTTAAGGATGCTATCAAGGCCGGTGAGCCGATTCTTGATCCGCTGTGGAAGTCCGAAGAAAGCATGGAAGCAACAGCGCCTGAGCTGACCACGTTGCCCTATATCGTGGTAGTGGTCGATGAATTTGCTGACATGATGATGATCGTCGGTAAAAAGGTTGAAGAGCTGATTGCACGTATTGCTCAAAAGGCCCGTGCGGCGGGTATCCATTTGATTCTGGCAACTCAGCGTCCCTCGGTGGATGTGATAACTGGCTTAATTAAAGCCAACGTACCAACGCGTATTGGCTTCCAGGTATCGTCTAAAATTGATTCGCGCACTATTCTCGATCAGGGCGGAGCGGAGCAGTTATTAGGCCACGGTGACATGTTGTATCTGCCGCCGGGTGCCGGTGTGCCGGTGCGGATTCATGGCGCTTTTGTGGCCGATGATGAGGTGCACCGTGTAGTGAGTGATTGGGCGCAACGGGGTGAACCTGAGTACATTGACGAGGTCTTAGAAGGACCTTCTGATGCGGCGATGATGCCGGGTTATAGCGGCTCAGAAGACGGCGGAGGTGATGAGCAGGATGAGCTTTATGATCAGGCCGTGCAGTTTGTTACCGAGAGCCGTCGCGCGTCAATTTCTGCTGTACAACGCAAATTAAAGATTGGTTATAACCGTGCTGCCCGTATGATTGAATCGATGGAGGCGGCGGGTGTTGTCACCGAAATGAGCGGTAACGGCAGTCGAGAAGTGATCGCGCCACCGCCCGTTAGAGGTTGATATTGATGGGTTTAATATCAGCGTTATAAGGAGACCTTTGTACGAAACAATTGACGAGTAAAAATGGTTAATATCTCCCTGCTTTTCGTTGAAAAACTTGCCAATAGCTCGCTATTGCCTACGTTTTCCGTCTCAATCAGGAAAATTTTATCTCATTTTTCTTTCGCCCTTGCTTCATGAAAAGGTCTCATTAATTAAAAGTAATTTATTTATGTTTAACGTGTTTGGAATGCCATCTTTTTTACGTCTGACGGGGCTATTGCTGGCTTTTTCGCCGTTGTTTTTTTCTGGTTTCGCTCATGCAGATCTTGAGGCATCGGAACGCTTGCACGATGAGCTCAAAGATATGAAGGCGTTTCAATCTGAGTTTACCCAAACGGTTCTCAATAGCCGTGGTGTGATGCAGCAGAGCACGCAGGGTGAGATGGCCGCCAAACGCCCGGGGCTGTTCTACTGGCAAACCTTTGCCCCCTTCGAACAGACGCTGGTTTCCGATGGCCAGCAGCTGTGGTCCTATGATCCCGATCTTGAACAGGTGACCGTACAAGCCGTGGCACAAAGTCTCAGTGATACCCCGGCGTTGCTGTTTAGTGGTGAAGTGCAGGGCCTGTCGGAAAACTATGAAATTGATAGCGTGCAGCTGGATGATCACACCTGGCAATACCAGTTGACGCCAAAGCAGCCCGACAGCCTTTTCGAAGAGCTGCGCCTGACCTTCTCAAAGAATACGCTGGTGCAAATGCATATGCTCGATTCTTTGGGCAGCCGCTCTAGTCTGGAATTCAATAATGTGAAAATCAACGGCAAACTTGATGACGCATTGTTTCAGTTCACCCCGCCTGAGGGTGTGGATGTGATAACGCAATAATCCTTGTCTTACTATTAGAGCGGGCCGCACAGGTCTGCTATTATCCGCCAGCAGAATATGGCGTGATTTCCACGGCATTCAGAATTTGTTGCTGTTATGGCTGATTTATTTTCCACCCCTAGTTTTGAGCCGCTCGCTGCGCGTATGCGGCCGCGTAACCTGTCCGATTATCTTGGTCAGGATCATATTCTAGCGCCCGGTAAAGCGTTACGTGCGGCGCTGGAGGAGGGGATGCCTCACTCCATGGTGCTGTGGGGGCCGCCGGGCGTGGGTAAAACCACCTTGGCGAAAATGATCGCCGAATTATCCGATGCTAATTTTGAAGTGCTGTCAGCGGTGATGGCGGGTGTGAAGGATATTCGTGCCGCTGTGGATCGCGCCAAAATGGCGCAGGCGCAATCGAGCCGTAAAACACTGTTGTTTGTCGATGAGGTGCACCGCTTCAATAAGGCGCAACAGGATGCGTTCTTGCCCTATGTTGAAGACGGCACGGTCATTTTTATCGGAGCTACCACGGAAAACCCTTCCTTTGAACTCAATAACGCCCTGTTGTCGCGGGTGCGCGTGTATGTGTTACGTTCACTGGATGAAGGCAGCATTGTTGGGCTGTTAAAACGTGCGTTGTCGGAACCTGAAAAGGGTTACGGTAAACGTAATATCCAGATTAACGAGCAGATGCTAGCTCACATTGCCCGCGCTGCCGATGGTGATGCGCGACGTTCCCTGAACCTGCTGGAAATTGCCGTTGATTTGGCTGAACAGGAGGGTGATCAAACGGTTGTTACCGACTCCACCTTGGAAGAGGTTTTGCAGGAAAGCACACGCCGTTTTGATAAGGGCGGCGATGTCTTTTATGAGCAGATTTCGGCGTTGCAAAAGTCGGTGCGAGGCTCTTCACCTGATGCCGCGTTGTATTGGTGTATGCGCATGTTGGATGGTGGTTGTGATCCCAATTACATTTTGCGGCGTTTATTGGTTATGGCCAGTGAAGATATCGGTAATGCTGATCCAAGAGCGTTGGATATCGCCATGAACGCTTGGCAGGCTTTTGAGCGACTGGGCAGCCCCCAAGGTGAGTACGCTATTGCTCAAGCGGTCGTGTATTTGGCCAGTGCCGCAAAAAGTAATGCGGTCTATCAGGCTTACAATCTGATCAAAACTGAGGTCAAAAGTGGCCCCAGTTACGAAGTGCCCAATCACCTGCGGCCTGCGCCCACGCAGCTGATGAAAGACATGGATTATGGCATGGAATATCGGTATGCTCACAACGAACCAAATGGCTATGCAGCAGGCGAAAATTACATGCCCGAAGAGCTGCATAACGAACAGTATTATTTCCCTGTAGAACGGGGGCTTGAGAGCAAAATCAAGCAGAAGCTAGACTACCTGCGAGAGCTGGATAACAGTAGTGATCAGAAGCGATATAAATAAACGGATTTGTGAATGAATCAGGTCGTTGCAGTTGCTATTGGTGGAGCACTGGGTGCGCTGTCCCGTTACTGGGTGGTCGGCTTTGTTTCACGGCTGTTTGAACGCAATTTCCCCTACGGTACGCTGGCGGTCAACGTGATTGGCTCATTCCTGATCGGCATCGGCTACATCGTCATCGTACAACGGCTGCAGGTGGCTTCAGAATGGCACGCCGTGTTGATGGTGGGTTTTATCGGCGCCTTCACGACCTTCTCCACCTTCTCACTGGAAACGGTGAGTCTTATACAGGATGGGCGTTTAACCGCGGCCCTGACCTATATTTTTAGCAGTGTGCTGGTATGTTTATTGGCCACCGCCGCTGGCATGTTGCTGGCCAAACAAGTTTTCTAAAAAAATTTTACGGAATAGAACATGTTAGATTCAAAATTACTGCGCACTAACCTTCAGGACGTTGCGGATCAATTACAGAAAAAGAATTATCAGCTGGACGTGGCCCGTGTCACTGAGTTGGAAGCGCAACGTAAAGCCATTCAGACCGAAACGGAACAGTTACAAAACGACCGTAACTCGCGTTCCAAAAATGTCGGTAAAGCCAAAGCTGCCGGTGAAGACATTGCCCCGCTGATTGCTGAAATGAACACCATGGGTGAGCGTTTGGACGAATGCAAAGCCAAGCTAAGTGCTGTGCAAAGCCAACTGGATGATATTTTCA